>JAEEGL011219061.1_pt1 | contig 48367 bp, 43 predicted proteins | sample 9134231 | NCBI WGS metagenome assembly JAEEGL01 (sample SAMN16246548, study PRJNA631951) | gut metagenome | biome: gut microbiome; feature: rumen; material: fiber-attached | host: Bos | place: Iran: Karaj | collected 2018-10 | reverse complement strand
TATCATATGCACTGGGCATAACATTAACATTTGAATTATTAAAGTTCGCCCCCGAAACGGCAAGGCGCGTCTATATCCATTCCCTTATGGAGCACGGTGAGTCATACGATAAGCTCATGTCGCTTTGTAAGGATCTTAAAATCGAGACTGTATTCTCGGATAAACCTTTCAATATTCTTTCGCAAAAAGAAAACTGTTACGTCATCGGAGAATTTGACAAAAAGTTTACTCCGCTTGATAAAAATGCATCTCATATCGTGCTCAACAACCCATCAAATGCGGGAAATCTCGGTACCATCATGCGAAGTGCCGCCGGTTTTGGCATCACAGACCTTGCTATCATCAGGCCGGCCGTCGATCCGTACGATCCCAAGACCGTTCGCGCATCCATGGGCGCAGTATTCAGATTAAATGTTGCCGAGTACGATTCTTTTGACTCATATGTACAAAATGCGGGCAGTCGTGAGATATACCCCTTCATGTTACAAGCCAGAAAAAAGCTTAAAGACACGGACTTTAAAAAACCGTTTTCCCTGCTGTTCGGCAATGAGGCCACAGGCCTTGACGACAGCTTCTTAAACGTTGGAACGAGCGTGATAATACCGCATTCCGACAGGATCGACAGTCTCAATCTTCCAATCGCGGCAAGTATTGCGCTCTACGAAGCGACCAAAAACACGGACTTTTGATAGTAAATCGATTTATGTTGATGTATAATCGCATATAGACAAAAAAGTTTGGCAGGAGGTATTTATGGGTTACACAAACGAAGAGATCAAAAAACTAATTGATGACGGAAAAGCCGTTCTTGGTATCGAATTCGGTTCGACACGTATCAAAGCGGTACTTAACGACGACAACAACAACCCCATAGCACAGGGTTCCCACGAGTGGGAAAATCATTTTGACAACGGCATCTGGACATATCCGCTTGACGAGATCCATGCCGGTCTTAAGTCATGCTATGCGGATCTTAGAAAGGACGTAAGCACCAAATACGGCACTTCTCTTAAGAAACTCGCCGCAATGGGTATCAGTGCCATGATGCACGGATATGTGGTATTTGATAAAGACGGAAACCTCCTTGTTCCTTTCAGGACATGGCGTAACACCATAACCGAGGAAGCGGCTTCCAAACTTACGGCTTTGTTTGATTACAACATTCCCCAGCGTTGGAGCATCGCTCATCTTTACCAGGCTATCCTCAACAAAGAGCCTCATGTCAAAGATATCGCATTCCAGACCACTCTTGCGGGATACATCCACAAGATGCTTACCGGAGAAAAGGTAATGGGTGTCGGCGAAGCATCCGGTATGTTCCCGATCGACCCTGCAACCCGCGATTTCGATAAAGTCATGGTCGAAAAGTTCGACAAAGTGTTAAAAGACGAGGGAATGCCCTATACTCTTAAGGATATTTTCCCGAAGGTTCTTGTAGCGGGCGAATGCGGCGGAAAGCTGACTGCAGAGGGCGCCAAGTTCATGGATGAATCCGGTGAACTTGAAGCGGGTGTTCCCGTTGCTCCTCCCGAAGGCGATGCCGGAACCGGTATGGTTGCCACCAATGCGGTAAAAGTCCGCACCGGTAATGTTTCTGCCGGCACCAGCGTATTTGCGATGGTAGTTCTTGAAAAGAATCTTTCAAAGGTTTACAGAGAGATCGACCTTGTTACCACTCCCGCCGGCGATCTTGTCGGTATGGTGCACTGCAACAACTGTACTTCCGACCTCAACGCATGGGTAGGACTTTTTAAGGAAGCACTTGAAAACTACGGCGTGGAAGTCGACATGGGCAAGCTTTTCTCAGTCCTTTACAACAAAGCGCTTTCAGGTAAAAAGAACGCGGGTGGCCTCATTTCCTACAACTATTTCTCGGGTGAAGGCGTGACCGGATTCGATGAGGGAAGACCTCTTTACATTCGTGAGCAGAATGCGGAAATGAACCTTGCAAACTTCATGAGAGACAAACTCTATTCATCTCTTGCAACCCTTAAGATCGGCTGCGACATCATGCTTAAAGACGAGAAAGTCGGCGTTGATTCCATAACCGGTCACGGCGGACTGTTTAAGACCAAAGGCGTTGCACAGTCTATCCTTGCAGCAGCGTTAAACGCTCCCGTTTCCGTAATGGAGACCGCAGGCGAAGGCGGTGCATGGGGAATGGCGATACTTGCTTCTTATGTTGTTGATAAGGCCGAAGGCGAGACACTCGACAAGTATCTTTCGGACAAGGTATTTGCGGGCATGAGCGCTGAGACCATCGCTCCCGATGCAGAAGACGTTAAGGGATTCGACGAATATATCGATGCTTACAAGAAGGCACTTGCGGTTGAGAAAGCGGCAATTTCTTCGACCAGATAATACTTAGCCGATAAGCTGCAAACAGCATCGTCGATTATGAAAAAATGAAAGGACGGCCGCAGATCCGGCCGATGATTGAAAATGCTTGAACAGTTAAAAAAAGAAGTATACGAAGCCAATATGCTGCTTCCCAAATATGAACTTGTTACGTTCACATGGGGAAATGTCAGCGGTATCGATCGTGAGAGCGGACTTTTCGTTATCAAACCCTCGGGTGTTGATTACGATAAGCTTACTCCCGATGATATGGTCGTTATGAACTTAAACGGTGAAAAGGTAGAGGGAAGATTCAAACCTTCATCCGACACACCTACGCACCTGGAACTTTACAAGGCCTGTCCGGATATAGGCGGTGTTGTTCATACACACTCTTCATATGCCACCAGCTGGGCTCAGTCCGGAAGATCGATCCCCTGTTACGGCACGACTCATGCAGATTACATCTATGGTGAAGTTCCCTGTTTAAGATGTCTTACCAAAGATGAGATCGATACAGCTTACGAGACCAACACGGGACTATTGATAACGGATTACTACAAAGACAAAGATTATATGGCCGTTCCCGCTGTTTTGTGCAAAAACCACGGACCTTTTACATGGGGTAAGGACGCTCACGAAGCTGTTCACAATGCGGTCGTACTCGAAGAAGTTGCCAAGATGGCCTTCAGGACCGAACTCATCAATCCCGATGTAAAGCCTGCACCTCAGGAACTTCAGGATAAGCACTACTATCGTAAGCACGGCGCAAATGCATACTATGGCCAGTAGGAATCACAACTTTGCATAGCAAAGTTGTGACCGCAACAGCATGGAATCGCAAATTTACTTTGTAAGTAAGTTGTGGTAACTTATAATGTATATCAAATAACAATAAATGTAAGGAGAATGCCATGGAAAACCTTGAGCTTCAGAAAAAAGCCAATGAAGTTCGTAAAGGTATCGTGACTGCGGTTCATTCAGCCAAGGCCGGACATCCCGGCGGATCGCTTTCCGCAGCAGATATGTTTACGTTCCTCTACTTTGAAGAAATGAACATTGACCCCAAGAACCCCAGGATGGAGGGAAGAGACCGTTTCGTTCTTTCCAAGGGACACACCGCTCCCGGACTTTATTCGGTACTTGCCAACAGAGGATACTTCCCTGTTGAAGATCTTAAGACCCTTCGTAAACTCGGTTCATATCTTCAGGGACATCCCTGCATGCAGGAGACTCCCGGTGTTGATATGTCTTCGGGATCGCTCGGACAGGGTATTTCGGCAGCCGTAGGTATGGCTCTTGCCGGAAAACTTGACAATGCCGATTACAGAGTATATACACTCCTTGGCGACGGTGAGATACAGGAAGGTCAGGTATGGGAAGCTTCCATGTTTGCAGGCGCCAGACATCTTGACAATCTCGTAGTCATCGTTGACAACAACGGACTTCAGATCGATGGTAAGATCGAAGATGTCTGCTCACCTTATCCCATCGACAAGAAGTTTGAAGCATTCAATTTCAACGTAATAAACATCGACGGCCATGATTTCGATCAGATCCGTGCAGCCATGAGAAACGCACGTGAGTGCAAGGGCAAACCCACCGCTATCATCATGAAGACCGTTAAAGGTAAAGGTGTTTCCTTCATGGAAAACAATGCGGGATGGCACGGCAAGGCACCCAACGATGAAGAATATGCTATCGCAATGGCCGATCTTGAGGCTATTGACGCTAAGTTAAAGGAGGGCAACTGATATGGCAGACAAGATTGCTACAAGAGAAAGTTACGGTAACGCGCTGGTAGCATGTGCCGAGGATTTCCCCAACATGGTAGTTCTCGATGCCGACCTTGCAGGCGCCACCAAGACAGGAACTTTTAAAAAGGCATATCCCGACAGACATATCGACTGCGGTATCGCCGAATGTAATATGACAGGTATCGCCGCAGGTCTTGCAACATGCGGTAAGATCCCCTTTGTTTCTTCATTTGCAATGTTTGCGGCAGGCCGTAACTACGAGCAGGTAAGAAATGCTATCGGATATCCTCACTTAAACGTTAAGATCGGTGCAACACACGCCGGTATCACGGTCGGCGAAGACGGTGCTACCCACCAGTGTAACGAAGATATCGCTCTTATGCGTACCATCCCCGGTATGACCGTTATCGTACCTTCGGATGATATCGAGGCAAAAGCAGCCGTACGTGCCGCCCTTGAGATGAACGGCCCCGTTTATTTAAGATTCGGTCGTGCAGCAGTTCCGGTTATCAACGACAAGCCCGATTACAAATTTGAGATCGGCAAAGGCGTTCTTTTAAGAGAAGGTACCGATGTAACGATCGTTGCAACCGGTATCTGCGTTGACTCTGCACTCAATGCGGCAGAAATGCTTGCAGCTGACGGAATCTCCGCAGAAGTTATCAACATCCACACCATCAAGCCTCTTGATGAGGACCTTATCGTTAAGTCCGCAACCAAGACCGGCAAGGTTGTGACCGTTGAAGAGCACTCCGTTATCGGCGGACTCGGCTCAGCAGTTTGCGACGCGCTTTCAGCTAAGCATCCCGTACCCGTCAAGAAGCTCGGTATGCAGGATGTTTACGGTGAATCCGGTCCCGCAGCCGCACTCGTTGAGAAGTACAAACTCGACGGCAAGGGCGTTTACGCCGATATCAAGGATTTTCTTAAATAAAATCCCGGACTCGGTTTATATTGAATTTAGAGGTGCTGTCACATCCGTGGCGGCACCTTTTATTATTCTATTCTTAATAATTCCTGAACATCATTACCGCGCAGCGAAAGTGTGATACAATGTTTTTCGGTATTTTAAAGCATATCCGCAAAACGCCGTGGAGATACATATCCGCTGCGTTTTTAAAAAAGGACACAACATGAACGACCGCATATACGTGTGCCACACATTTTATCATGCATATATAAGTTTTTTAAAAGAACTTGCCCTGCGGGACAAGGCATCGGCTGAGGGTGCAGATCCGGGCGATGCCACGATCGTTCTTTCCAAACTTTCCAACAATTTCGGCGACTCCCGGGAGCGCTATGTTGCAACAGGCATTTTCAAGGAAGCGCTTGAGTACGACGAAAAGCGTGAAGACAGCTTCCCGGAACTAGCAAGATATAAAAAGCCCGGAAATATCATTGTTAACACGATCAACAGGATCCGCCTAACAACCCTTTTTGCCAAAGCACTTGAATCCGATATTCCGTGTGATTTTAAGAAGTACAGGGATATATATGTCTTTTGCGACAAGGATCCCATAGGCACGTATCTTAACAAACATAAGATCCGCTATCATGCGCTTGAAGACGGGCTTAACACGTTAAAATATATTGATCTTGCAAGAGTAACGGACAAAAAGTTCTTTGGCTTCAAGGAGTTTTTAAGCCGGAAACTTAACCTCATAGTCATGCCGGACGGCCACTCGAAGTATTGTATCGACATGGAAGTCAATGATATCTCGGCCATCAAATACCCTTGCGATAATTACATCGAGCTGCCCCGTAAGACTCTGACCGACCGCCTTACCGATGCCGATAAAGAGATCCTCATGCGGGCGTTTATCCGTGACTACGATACTCTTAAAGCTCTGGTAAAAGAAAGCGAAGGCGAAGACAAGATACTGATCCTGACCGACCCTTTATGTACGCTTGATGTCCGCGAAAAGATCTTTAGAGATATAGTTAAGATGTTTGAGCCGGAGGGCCGTGTATTTATAAAGCCGCACCCCAGGGACACACTTGATTACAAGACACTTTTCAGTGACTGCCCGCAATTTGACGCTACCGTTCCGATGGAGATATTAAACTTTATCCCGGGACTTCATTTTAAAAAGGCAGTCGGTGTTCTTACCGAGATGAAAGCGGTAACTTTTGCGGATGAAGCGATCCGTCTCGGAGCAGACTTTATGGATGCCTACGAGGAGCCCTCGATCCATCGCCAAAACGAGTATATTTAGGTGTTTTGAGCGCTGCCGTACTGTCACTCGCAAGCGCCGTATTTCTTGACCTTCCCTTATATGATTGTTACAATGAAATTTAGGATTTTAAGTAAAGCAGGTATTATATGTCAGTAAGATATCATAATTTCGGTGGATGGCTCGGCTGGAACCTTCAGAAATGGTTTCCGAACCTTGCCGCCAACAGCTATTTAAAACTTCAGTTTGCTTCCAGAAACAAGAAACAAAAGGAATATATCGAATATTTCCTAAGCACACCGGAACCTCCGCACCCGCTGATCGTAAACCTTGAGACCATCAACAGATGCAATTCGGACTGTGCTTTTTGTACTGCCAGCAAAAAGAACGAAAAGCGTCCCCTTTGCGTTATGGACGAAGATCTGTTTCATTCGATAATCGATCAGCTTGCCGATTGGGGATATAAAGGTCACCTTACCCTTTACGGCAACAACGAGCCTTTTATCGATCAGAGGATAACGGAATTTCACAAATACTGCAGAGAAAAACTTCCCGACAGTTACATTTTCTTATCCACAAACGGACTGTTGCTGGATGTTGATAAGGTCAAGGCTGTTATCCCGTATGTAAACCAGCTCATCATCAACAATTATTGTGACGATATGAAACTTCACAAAAACGTGAAAGAGATCTACGACTATGCAAAGTCTCATCCCGAAGAATTCGCGGATGTGGAACTGCTTATACAGATGAGATACAAGAACGCCGTACTTACCAATCGTGCGGGTTCCGCTCCCAACAAGCAAAACTCCGTAAAGATTATCAAAGAGACTTGTCTTATGCCTTACACGGATGTATTCATATTCCCGGACGGCAGGATGGGCATATGCTGTTGTGACAACTTTGAAGTGACCACAATGGCCGATCTTACCAAGACTCCGATAAAAGAAGCCTGGAATTCACCCGAATACAAAAAGGTCCGCGAGGCCATCAGGGATTCCCGCAGCAATTACGGATTCTGTAAGTACTGCGATTTTATCGATGCCGGACTCAGGATGGATGCGGTGGATGACACACTTGCACACCGTGATGCCAATCACGGCGCAAGACAATCGATGTTCAAAAAAGACTGATAAACGTGTTTTGAGCTTCGGGTCAAAACACAGACAGAGGATGACAGATGAAAAAAGCCCTTGTAATAGGTGCCGGCCCTGCCGGACTTACAGCTGCATATGAACTTTTAAAGGGTTCCGACGAATATGAGGTGGTCGTTTTTGAAGAAAGCGACTGCTTTGGCGGCATATCCAAAACAGTTGAATACAAGGGAAACCGTATGGATATGGGCGGACACCGTTTCTTTTCCAAGGTTAAGAAGGTAAACGACTGGTGGGACAATATGCTTCCCATGCAAGGTTCTCCCACATATGACGACATATTGCTTGACAGAAAGTCTCCCGTCAAAGAAGGCGGTCCCGATCCCGAAAAAGAAGATCGGGTCATGCTTACACGCCGCAGGGTGTCGCGTATTCTTTTTGACGATAAATTTTATGACTATCCCATATCGCTTAAACCCGAGACATTTAAGAACATGGGCTTTGCAAATACCATGAAGGTGGGATTTTCTTATCTCGGCGCAGTCTTTCACAAGCGTCCCGAGGACAATCTCGAGAATTTCTACATCAACTGCTTCGGCAAAAAGCTTTATTCGATGTTTTTTGAATACTATACCGAAAATCTCTGGGGAAGACATCCCCGTGAGATCGATGCGTCCTGGGGTGCACAGCGCACAAAAGGTCTTTCGATCATCGGTATCATCAAGGATGTCTTTGGTAAGATCTTTAAGGTAAAGAACAGGAAAGTCAACACTTCCCTGATAGAAGAGTTTAAATATCCCAAACTCGGCCCCGGCGAACTTTGGGATGTTACCGCTTCCGAGATCGAAAAGCTCGGCGGTACCATCATTAAAAACGCAAAGGTCACCAAGATCCACAAAAACGAAAACGGCGTGATCGACAGCCTTACCTATGTGCAAAACGGCGAAGAGCACGTTATGGAAGGTGATGTTTTCGTATCCTCCATGCCTATCAAAGATCTTATCGGCGGTATGAACGATGTTCCCGAAGATCCCGCCCGTATAGCGGCAGGACTTCCTTACAGAGACTATATGACGCTCGGCGTTCTGGTACCCTCCATAAACCTTAAGAACAAGACAAATCTTAAGACTGTTTCGAACATCGTGCCGGACTGCTGGGTATATGTTCAGGACAGACGTGTCAAGATGGGACGTTTCCAGATATACAACAACTGGTCGCCTTATATGGTCAAGGATCTTGAGCATACCGTATGGATCGGACTTGAATACTTTGTCAATGAAGGTGACGAGTTCTGGAACATGACCGAGGAAGAATTCTCCAAATTCGGTGTTGATGAGATGGTGAAGCTTAAACTCATCGACAGTCCCGATGTTGTGCTCGACACCCATATGGAAAAGGTCAAGAAGGCTTATCCCGCTTACTTTGATACATATGACGAGATAGATACTTTGATCGATTACCTTAAATCCATAGACAATCTCTACTGTGTGGGACGTAACGGTCAGCACAGATACAACAATATAGACCATTCGATGGTAACTTCGTTTGAGGCCGTCAAGAACATCATTACCGGCGCCAAAAACAAGGACAACATCTACAGCGTCAATACCGAAAAGGAATATCACGAGACCAAGGACAGCGATCTTCCCGAAAACGAGGCAGAGGTGGATTAACATTGAAAAAATGGATCTTAAAGTGCCTGATCTTAATAATCCCCGTATATGCCCTGGTCGTACTTACCAATTATTTTGCGGATCCCGCCAACATCTTCCATGTATCGATGGTCGAAAAGATAGTCGACGGGTTAAAAGAACACGAAGCCGTAGAAGTCTTAGGTGACTTTGACGAAGGAGCACTCCTTGAAAAGCGCATCGCCTCGATGGACCGTGTTCCCGAAACGATGGTTATGGGTTCAAGCCACGTTCTGTATGTCGCATGGGACTTTGACGACTACGTAAACATCGGTATGAGCGGTGAATTTCTGGATGATTACTATGCCACGATAGGGCTTCTCGAAAAATACGATAAGATCCCCCAAAAGCTTTTGATGTCGGTAGATCCCTATATCTTTATGGATGAGCTTTCGATCCGTCAGGAAACGCTTACCGATTATGCCGCCATGGAAAAAGAAAACGTATCGCGTGATTCGGGGAAAAAGGCTTTTCGCAGCAAAAATCCATTCTTTTCAAAGTGTAAGGAACTGTTTTCTTTTTCATATTTCCAGTCGTCTGTTGAAATGATCGTAAAGGGCAGGAACGCATCATACGTAAATCCCACGGATGACACATCGGAAGGCGACTACGCCAAGATACTTAAGACCGGAAGACGCGTACCGACGCCGGGCGGATATATGTCCCCGCAGGAGATGGACTGGGCATCCGAATGGGATGTTTCGAACGGTGCTGTCTTTTGTATGGTGGATTATCCAAAGCTTTCGGAAGCCAAGATGCATGAATTTGAGGCGCTTGTCGATCATATCCGATCACTCGGCATCGACGTATCCTTTTATCTTTCGTCGTGGTATCCCGTATATTACGATGAATTCAAGGTAAATCCCAAGTTTGGCGCGGTAATAAAGGCCGAGGATTTTATCCGTGAAACTGCTGCTTTACGCGGGATAACCGTTCACGGCTCGTTTGATCCCTATGAATGCGGCATTCAAAAAGAAGATTTCCTGGATCATTTTCATTTAAAGCCGGATAAAGCGTTTGAAAATTATATGTATGTCCGTTAAACCCTGTCGGGACGAAAACACCGGGTTTAAAGGCAGATAACGGACCTCGCACTCAGGAAAACCGATTTGGCATGAAGATAAAAAAGATAAATGAAAAGATTAATTCCATAGCGGAATATATTGATAAGGCACACCTTGAAGCGGCGTGCCTTATTGTAGTCTTTATCATCATGCTGCCGATAGTGATCCTTAAAAAGGGTGCGATATTCCCCGTACTCGATCAGCTTGACGAAACGATACTGAATTACGTCTTTCCCGCGCGTTTTTCGGGTGCCAAAGTTTATGAATCCATGATGTGCGGCGTTCCGGCAACATCGCTTAAACCCTTTGCACCGGGATTTGTGCTGTTTTATAAGCTTTTCGATCCCTTTACCGCATTTGTACTTCAATATCTGACGGTGATCTTAACAGCCGCACTCGGAACATACGGATGTGTTAAAAAGCTTTCAGACAGCAGTATTGCGGCATTTCTCGCAGGTTCCGTATTTGCGCTCCTTCCCTTCAGAAGCATATACGGCATATCACTTGCGGCAACGCCGTTTCTTGTGTTCTGCGTGATATCCCTTGCAGACGTGATGAAAGCCATTGATGATGAAGGTAAGTTAAAAGAAAGCGAAAACAGCAGCGAAGAAACCCCTTCGCCCAAAATCCGTTACCCCTATCTGAAACTTGTGTTAAGCTACGCGGGCCTTGTATTTTACGCACTGTTTTCAAGTCTTGTACTTGTGGGTTACGCGGCGCTCGCCGTTATGTTTCTGTATTTTGCGGTTGTTCAGATCGTCGGGCGAAAGTTCAATAAACCGCTCTTTATTTCCATGTTTGTACTAACGGCGGTCTATGTGCTCACAAATTTAGATCTCATCTCACAGCTCATAACGGGCGGCGGATTTGTAAGTCACCGCGAGGAGTATGTAATCTCCGGTTTCAACTTTTGGGGCACTTTTAAGGGCATGATGTTAAACGGGATGCAGCATTACGAGTCGTTCCATAAGTTCATCTTTATCCCGGTGATTGCAGCGCTTCCTTTTGCCGTCATCGATATCGTCAAAAAGAAAAAGCTTGGCAGGATTTACTTTGTCACCGCCCTTTTAATGGTGGTAACGGGCCTTTTATATGCGTTCTTTGCATCGGATTTTCTGGCTGAGATAAGAAACGGTATGACGGGGATGTTAAAGACATTTCAGGCACAGCGTTTTTACTGGCTGCTTCCGGGCGGATGGTATGTGGCGCTCGGTATATCTCTTGCACTGATATACCGGTATATCGCCTCGAAAAGTGCACTTATCGGCGGGATCGTAGTGATCGTTCTCTATATTCCCACACTTCTTTACGTTGGCAAAAATCCAGACGGTATCTTTTATCAGAATATTAACCAGATCAACAACGGAAGTGACATTACGGGATATATCTCATGGGAAGCTTTGTATGCGGAAGATCTTATGGATAAGATCGAGAGCGATATCGGCAAAGATATCTCATCCTATCGGATCGCCCATATCGCCATGAGCCCTGCTCCGGCACTTATGCACGGTTTTTATACCGTCGACGGATATTCAAACGATTATCCCATCGAGTACAAGCGCAGATTCGAAGGCGTGATCGCAAGGGAACTTGATAAAAACGATATATGCAGCGATTATTTCAGAAACTGGGGAAACCGCTGCTATCTCTTCTATGCCGATTTCGGCGGCGCATATATGATCGACAAAAACTTTACGGGAAGTATTTCGGGTATGGAGTTTGATCTTGATAAACTCCGTGAAATGGGATGCAAATATATATTCTCTGGGGCTGAGATCGCTGATTTTGAAGCGCAGGGACTTTCCTTTATCGGGGAATATTCCGATGAAACATCTTACTGGAAGATTCGTGTTTACGGTCTGTAAGCAGAACCGGAGTTATACTCGTTTTCTTTTTACAAATCTCATAATATTTCAAAGGGGCTATAAACATTTCGGGAAATTGTCCGATATATATCGTAGATAACACTAATAGTCTGTGTATATAAAATTTTTGTAAACCCCTTTGAAAAGAATATTGTTTCGGTTATAATCTATTTTGATATGTTTAAGGATTATGCCTGGAAAGGGGCTTGATAATATGCAATTCACAGATATTGGAATCGATCTTGGAACAGCCAGCGTGCTGGTTTATATACACGGTAAGGGAGTAGTTTTAAAAGAGCCCTCCGTTGTTGCTATCGACAGAGACACAGATAAAATAATGGCAATTGGCGAGGATGCCAGGCTTATGTTGGGAAGGACGCCCGGAAACATTACGGCTGTAAGGCCGCTGCGACAGGGCGTTATTTCTAATTATACGGTTACCGAGAAGATGATGAAGTATTTCATTCAGAAAGCTATCGGACACCGTACTTACAGACGTCCCAGGATTGCCGTATGTGTTCCCTCGGGTGTTACCGAAGTTGAAAAAAAGGCGGTTGAAGATGCTACCTATCAGGCAGGAGCCAGAGAGGTTATGATCATCGAAGAGCCTCTTGCAGCTGCGATCGGTGCGGGAATCGACATTTCCAAGCCCTGCGGTAACATGATAGTCGATATAGGCGGCGGTACCACGGACGTTGCGGTTATTTCCTGCGGTTCTCCCGTAGCAAGCGCTTCCATCAAGGTTGCCGGAGACGATTTCGACGCTGCCATTCAGCGTTACATGAAGATCAAGCATAATCTCCTCATCGGTGAAAGAACCGCCGAGGATATTAAGATAAAGATAGGAACAGCTTTCAAAAAGCCCGAAGTTGAATATATGGATGTTAAGGGGCGTAACCTTATCAACGGTCACCCAGATACCATCAAAGTCTCTTCGGATGAAACACTCGACGCACTCGAGGATCCCTGCAACTCCATTCTGGATGCGATCCAGAAGGTACTTGAGCAGACTCCTCCCGAACTTTCCGCGGATATCGCAGACCGCGGTATAGTGCTGACCGGTGGCGGAAGCTTACTTAACGGACTTGAGGATCTGATATCCGACCGTATGGGTATCAATACGGTGACCGCCGAAGATCCCATGACCGCCGTAGCGATCGGCACAGGTAAATGTGTTGAGTTCCGTGCTTCCTATCGTCCCGAATTCTAGACTACATTAAGCACACAAGGAGTTTGACATGGTTAAAGGTTTATACACGGCATATACCGGAATGATCAACGAACAGCATCGTATGGATACGCTCACCAATAACCTGGCAAACTCCACCACTATCGGATATAAAAAAGAAGGTGCCACCAGTCAGTCTTTTGACTCGGTGCTTGCCTTTAAGTTAAAAGATTCTACAGACGCTCCCAATATTCCGCGCCGTATGGGTATCAATACTCCCGGCGTCAAGATCGGTGAAAATTATACCGATTATTCCCAGGGCTCATTTAAGATAACAGACAATCCATGCGACCTCGCTTTATCCGGCGACGGTTTCTTTTGCATCGAATTTACGGGCAAATCCGGAGAAACATCCACTAAATATACAAGAGACGGTTCTTTTTCACTTACCACGGACGGGTATCTTGTGACCAAGAACGGTGATTTCGTACTCGGCAACAACGGCCATATCAAACTCGATCCCACAAGGGATGTAAGAGTCAATCCCGACGGCAGCATCGAGCAGGAAGAAAAAGTGGTGGATAAGATAAGGCTCGCGGATTTCGAAGACTACGATTATCTTAAAAAATACGGAGAAAATCTCCTTGAACCCGTAGAAGGAGCTACCTTCAAGGATGCAACCGGCAGGATCTACGCAGGCTATCTTGAAATGTCAAACGTCAACATCGTTACCGAGATGGTGGATCTTATTGCGATCACCAGACAGTACGAAGCCAATCAGAAAGTGATCAGGACGATTGACGAAACGCTTGAAAAGGCAGCCAACCAGAACGGCAGATTGTCATAATTAAGGAGGTATAACAGATGGTAAGAAGTTTATGGACAGCGGCAACGGGTATGCGTGCCGAGCAGACAAATGTTGATACTATTGCAAACAACCTTGCAAATGTAAATACAACCGGATACAAGACAGAGGTCAATGAATTCAAATCATTACTCTATCAGACAATACAGACCAAGACTACATCGGCAAACGGCGAAAACAAACCCGTCGGAGCACAGGTCGGACTCGGTGTCCGTAACTCGGCGATAACATCGATCTTTACGGACGGAGCACTTCTTGCATCGGAAAGCGATTCCGCATTTGCTCTTTCGGGACGCGGATTCTTTGCGGTAAAGGGTGAGGACGGAAACACATATTATACCAGAAACGGCAGTTTTAACTGGGCTATAAATCAGGAAGGCGGTATAATGCTTGCCAACAGCGACGGTCTTCCCGTACTTGATTCAAACGGCAAAGAGATCTCTTTTTCCAAGGATTTCATAGCTTCCAAGATCACGGTTACCGGTGACGGAACATTCTGTTATCCCGATGAGATGAACAACCCCAAGCCTATGGGAGTTACATTCGGTATTTACCAGTTCAATAACCCCTCAGGTCTTGAAAAGCATGATTCGGGACTGTTCGCACAGTCATCGGCCAGCGGCGCAGCCATGAACGAAGCCACCACCCCCAGACTTGAACGCACAAAGGTTACACAGGGTTACCTTGAAGGTTCAAACGTAATGGTAGTCGACGAAATGGTAAACCTTATCACCGCACAGCGTGCCTACGAACTCAACGCCAAAGCCATCACCGCCTCGGACGAAATGCTCCAGCAGGCTAACAATCTCCGTTAAGCTACGAGCAACGGATAGATGAAGGCGGAGTGAAAATTCAACATGTGCTTGCACATTTGTTGAATTTTCAGTACGGATTCAGATATATGCTGCGACAGCAGCGACGAAATAGATGCGCAGCATCTATGAGTACGTTGCGAGTAGCGTAGTAGAAAGGAAATATTATGGATCTTTCTTCCATCAATTCTGCATATAACAGCTTAATAAGTGATAATGCGGCAGCGGCGAAAGCCTCCAAAGCCGTTGATGCGAAGCGCGACTACTCCAAGGCTACCGACGATGAACTCATGGAAGCCTGCAAGAAATTCGAAGCCTATTTCTTAGAGCAGTGCTTTAAGGAGATGTGGAAGACTACCGGCACTCCCGAAAGCGACAGTGCGGCCATGAACACTCTTAAAGATTACTACACCGACACTCTGATAAGTGAGGTGGCAACTCAGTCTACCGAGAAAAGCAGTCTGGGTCTTGCTCAGATGCTCTATGAGCAGATGAAGCGCAACTACAATATCACCGATACACCCGAATAAAACGTTCTTTAAATGGAAATTCTAAAAGGATATATAAGCGAAATAACATATGCATCCCCTGACTCTGCGTACAGGGTTTTTCGTTTTGTGACCGATGACGAGGAAGTCACGGTCGTCGGCAATCTTCCCACTATCAACGAAGGAGAATCACTTGAGATAAGCGGCGAATGGACTGTTCATCCCATTTACGGGCGTCAGTTAAAAGCAACCGCTTATCAGACCGTTGAACCCGAAGACGACGAAGCCATGATCAGGTATCTTGGTTCCGGTCTTATCAAAGGAGTCGGTCCCACACTTGCCAAAAGAATAGTTTCCGAGTTCGGAAGAGAAACTTTCAATGTCATAGAAAAACAACCCGAGCGTCTGGCACGTATCAAAGGTATCACCATGCGCAAGGCCCAGGAGATCGGGGTAATGTTAAACGAAAAGCGCGGATACCGTGAAGCGCTGATGTATCTTCAAAAATACGGCATAGGCAACAATCTCGCCATCAAGATATACTCTGTTTATCAGGACAAAATCTACAGGATCATCGAGGAAAATCCCTACAGGATAGCCGAAGACATATCAGGTGTCGGATTCAAGACCGCCGACGATATCGCCAAAAAAGCGGGTGTTAAGCCCGACAGCGATTATCGTATCAGGAGCGGTATCCTCTATACTCTTTCGCTTGCCACCGGGCAGGGCAACATGTATCTTCCAAAGAGTGCTTTGGTTGACAAGGCTTCGGAAATACTGGGAGTTCTTCCCGAAAGCATTGAACCCCATATTGAAAATCTTGCGGTTGAAAGAAAACTTGTCATTAAAAGACCGTCCGGCAACGGTGAACCCGATATCTATTCCGCACCCAATTACCGTTCGGAGGGTTCGGTTGCTGCAATGCTTCGTACGATAAGCGAAGAGTTTTTTGAAGAATCCCCCGAAGATATCAAACAGGCCGAACTCGATATAGAAAGGATAACCCGCGAAGAAAACATAGTGCTTGAAAAACTTCAGAAAGAGGCAGTCTTAAGGGCGTTGGAAAACGGTGTCAGCATTATAACCGGCGGACCGGGAACCGGTAAGACCACCACCATCAATACTCTCATAAGATTGTTCAAAGAGCGGGAATACAATATAGAACTTGCTGCACCTACGGGAAGAGCGGCCAAAAGAATGACCGAGGCAACCGGATATGAAGCCAAGACTCTTCACAGACTTTTAGAGCTTAACGGTTCGATCGACGATGATATGAACGCCGCAAGATTTGCACGTAATGAATCGGATCCTTTGGAAGCCGACGTTATAATAGTCGATGAGATGTCAATGGTCGATATCTTCCTGTTCCAGTCTCTTCTTAAGGCCGTCACACCCGGAACCAGGCTAATCTTATCGGGTGATGCCGATCAGCTTCCGAGCGTCGGTCCCGGACAGGTCTTGCGAGATCTTATAGAAAGTGAGTGTTTTCCGGTCACCAGGCTTGAAAAGATATACAGACAGGAAGGTACAGGAGACATTGTTTTAAATGCCCACCTCATCAATAAGGGCAAAGATATAAAGACAGACAATGACAGCAGGGATTTCTTTTTCTTAAAACGGGAAGACACGGAAAGAGTGCTCCATAATATAGTTGAACTGATCACCAAAATGCTTCCGGGATATGTGGATGCAACACCTTTTGACATACAGGTACTGACACCTACCAGAAAGGGACCTCTCGGAGTTGAGGCATTAAACCGTTTCTTGCGTGACCGCTTAAATCCGCCCGAGCCCGGTAAAAAGGAATATCTTTACCGTGAAACTCTGTTCAGGGTCGGTGATAAAGTCATGCAGATAAAGAATAACTATAAGGCCGAATGGGAAGTAATCGGCAAATACAATATTCCGATAGATGCGGGAGTCGGCGTGTTTAACGGTGACATGGGCAGGATAAAGGATATTTCCGAGCCTTTTTCAAACCTTACCGTCGAATTTGACGACGGCAGGCGTGTGACTTATCCATTCTCGGATCTTGACGAACTTGAACTTGCGTATGCCATTACCGTTCACAAATCACAGGGAAGCGAGTACGATGCGGTCATCATCCCGGTTTTGGGAGGTCCGAGACAGCTTCTTAACAGAAATCTGTTATATACGGGTGTTACAAGAGCCCGAAAATGCCTGGTACTGATGGGAAGTTACGAAACCGTCAGGGAAATGATCTCAAACAATCATGAGAACCGCAGATTTTCGGGATTAAAGGACAGGATAATTGAGATATTTGCAAAATAGGTTAAAGGATATTTTGTTTCCGAGGCGCTGTGTCATATGTGACACGGCGCTTACGCATCGGGAAGCGGGCATTTGTTCAAAATGCATTCCCGGTGTACGGTATGTAAATGAGCCGGTCTGTACGGTATGCGGAAGACCTTTGCCGGAACCGGTCGAATATTGTGATGAATGCAAATATACCGGCCACATCTTTAAGGCGGGAAGATTTCCGCTGTCTTATGAATATATTTCAAAGAGCGTATATAAATTTAAATACATGAACCGCCCGGAGTATGCGGGCTTTTATGCGGATGCGGTATGTAAGAAACTGTCGGGGTTTATTGAGGCGATATCACCCGACGGTCTTGTTCCGGTACCGCTTAACAAAAAGCGTCTCATAAAGAGGGGATACAATCAAGCGGAAGTACTGGCGCACGAAATATCTTTGCGAACGGGTGTACCCGTATATGCGGATATCGCACAAAGGATCAAAAATACCGTTCCTCAAAAGAAATTTGCCCGCAGGGAGCGCAGATTAAATGTCAAAAAGGCTTTTATTGTAAGGGAAAATGGTGTAAAATTATCTAAAGTTATCGTGATTGACGATATTTTTACTACGGGAAGTACTATAGATGCCCTTTCTTATGAACTTAAGAAGGCGGGGGCCGGGGATATATATTTCATAACAATAACGGCTGCGGGGACGTGACCGTTAACTGAGGAGGTTTTTGTATGAACGTACGCAATTGCAGAAAATGTGGAACAATCTTCAACTATGTTATGGGACCCATCGTATGTCCCGCATGTCGCGAGGCTCTTGAGGAAAAGTTCAAAGCGGTTAAAAAGTACATCCAGGATAATCCCGGTGTAGGTATTCAGCAGACCTCAAGAGAGTGCGAAGTAGAAGTCAGCCAGATACAGCAGTGGATCCGTGAGGAGAGACTTGAGTTTGCAAGTGATTCAATGGTAATGCTTAATTGTGAATCCTGCGGTCAGCCCATCAGATCCGGAAGATTCTGCGATCAGTGCAAGAACAGCCTTGCCAACGGATTAAGACAGTCGGTTGCAAGACCTGTTGAGCCTGCCAAGGTAGAAAAAAAGGATACGCATGAATCTCCTAAAATGCGTTTCTTGGGATAAGGAGCCGGATAGTTTACATCTTCCGGATAGGTAAATGTTAAACGAAGAAAGAATCAAATTAATGACCCGCATGGCTTCGTATGAAGATACGGACGGACGCAGAAACATCTCTGTTGCCAAACATTTCAGAAGCGATTACGTAAGCCTGCAGGTACTCAAGGCTATCATATGTGCCACAATGGCGTATATGATAGTTTGCGGTGCATTTCTTTATTACAGTTTTGATACGATCATGACCGATATATACAAGATCGATCTGTGGGCATTCGCCGGTAAGATACTGAAAAATTACATTATCTTTACGGTTTCCTACTGCGTGCTCGTATATATTGCGTTTTCGATAAGATACAGTAAAGCCAAAAAGAATCTGAAGCGTTATTTCAATAACTTAAAACTTCTTGGCTCTATGTACAACAGAGAAGAAAAGGACGGGGAATAACCTTCATGAATTCTTTAATGAGCGTAAAACTGGCACTCAAAAAATTTGCCGGCAGAAACGAAGCGTTTCTGGTGCCGATATTCAAATTTCTGATCACCCTGATCGCACTTTTAAGGATCAGTTCAAGGATCGGATTTATGGCACGCCTTAACTCAAAACCGATACTGCTTATCGTAGCTCTTGCCGGATCGTTTTTGCCGTTAAACTTAACGATAGTGATAATCGGATTTATCATAATAGCGCATATGTACGCACTTTCTCTCGAATGTGCGATAGTTGTGTTTGCGTTGTTTATGGTATTGTTTTTACTGTATTTCAGATTTGCGGCCAAAGACAGTGTAGCCGGAATGCTGACACCGCTTTCTTTTGTATTTCATGTTCCCTATGTTATGCCCGTATCGATGGGACTTACGGGAACGCCCACTTCGATGGTATCGGTGGGAAGCGGTGTTGTCATTTATCACGTTCTTCATTTCATTGCCGAAAACAAGGCATTGTTTGCGGGAACATCCGATGCTGTCGCAGATCTTTCAAGGATCGAAAAGTTTAAGGCGGTAGTGGACGCCTTGGTCAAGAATCGTGAAATGATCGTGCTCGCTGCTTCTTTTGCGATAACGGTACTTGTGGTTTATATCATCAGGCGACTTCCCATCAACTTCTCATGGTTTATCGCGATAGCGGCCGGTGAACTGTCACTTATCGTTGTTACGATGGTTGCCGCAACAGCACTTGATGCAGACATATCGCTCGGCGGACTTTTTGTCGGAGTGATCGTATCCACAGTGATAAATCTGATACTTCAGTACTTCCTGTTCGACCTTAACTATAACAGGGTTGAAAAGGTTCAGTTTGAAGATGACGAATATTATTACTATGTAAAGGCCGTTCCCAAAAACGAATTCGTGGACAAAGAAAACGTTCGTGAAAAAAGACCTGTTGCCAGAGCGGTAAGGCCTGTTGCGAGACCGGTTAAACGTCCGGCTCAGGCGATAGATACCGACGAGCCTCCGATACACCACACCGAAAACGTCGACCACGAAGCTCAGGCGGAGAGGACCGCAGCGGCACTTCGAAATGCAAATAACCGTCAAAGACCCGCAGCAGGCGCAAGCAGACCTCAGGGTACCAGACCTCAGGGTGCAAGGCCTCAGGGTATGAAACAGAATGTAAAACCGGGAGGACCCGGAAACAAATAAATCAACCGGAATAGTTTAGACCATGGCAAACATTATTGATTTTTTTAAAAGGAATTTTGAAAAATTTAATATGCCTGAATTAAACTGGACAGACATTATCGAGATTCTCGTTATTGCCTTTCTGGTTTATGAAATAATGCTGTGGATCAAGACTACCAAAGCATGGGCCCTGTTAAAAGGTATCGTTGTGATACTCATTTTCCTGCTTATTGCGGAAATTTTTGAAATGAGTACCATACTGTGGATCGGCAACAAGCTGTTTACGATCGCGGCGACGGTGATCGTGGTGGTATTCCAGCCGGAGTTAAGACGAGCCCTGGAACAACTGGGTAAAAAAGCCAATTTCGGCGATATGGTACTGTTTGACCAAGGTCATTCCGAAGAGGGACGTTTTTCGGACCGTACTCTCGAAGAAATAATCCGCGGCTGTAATGCAATGGCCAAGGTTAAAACGGGTGCCCTTATAGTTATCGAACAGACCAATTCTCTGGCTGAAGTGGAACGTACCGGTATAAAGGTGGACGCTCTTGTTTCAAGCCAGCTTCTCATTAATATATTCGAACATAACACACCTCTTCACGACGGTGCTGTTGTAATACGCGGCGACAGGATAACCTATGCGACATGTTATCTGCCGCTTTCGGATAACCTTTCTCTCAGCAAGGAGCTCGGTACGAGACATCGTGCCGGTGTCGGTATTTCCGAAGTAAGTGACTCGCTTACGATCATCGTTTCCGAGGAAACGGGTCGTATCAGTCTTGCTTATGAAGGCGCTCTTGAAAGAAACGTTGATCAGGACAATTTCAGGCGTATGCTTGAGGTAGTACAGAATAAGCCCGGTGCGGACAAGAAACGTGTCCGCTTTAAGTCCAAGGCAGCAAGGAGGAAGGAATGAACAAAGAATCCTTGAAGACAAAACTTGCTCAGCTTTTGACACAGAATGTCGGGCTTAAGATACTTTCCCTTGTGGTTGCGATAGTTCTTTGGCTGATCGTTATCAACATTACGGATCCCGTGATATCCAATCCGTACAAAAATGTTCCCGTACGACTTTTGAATAAAGACACCATTACCTCAGCGGGAAAGACCATTGAGGTACTTGAAGGAACCGATGTTGTCGGAAACGTCGTGGTAAGGGCACCAAGGTCGGTCATCAGGGAACTGGGAGATCTTAATGACTGTCTTATCGCTACGGCGGATGTCAACAGTCTTTCGTATGATGAAACTTCGATCCCTATCCATATCACGACCACAAAATACAGTGACAAAGTAGAGTCGATAAAGGGCTCCATCGACAAAATGGAAGTTTCCATAGAACCCCGAAAAACTCTTCAGCTGCCTATCAAGGCAACAACTTCGGGCGATATCGAATCGGGATATGTGATCGGAAACATATCTCAGGCACAGAACCAGGTACGTGTAAGCGGACCGCAGAGCAAGGTTTCACAGATCGCATCCGCTTATGTGGATGTTCAGGTAACCGGCTTTAAAGAGAATATATCGACTTCGGCGGAAATCTCTCTTTACGATATTGACGGCAATGAACTTTCGCTCGACCCGTTTGAAATGAACATAGACAGCGTAAAGGTCGATGTTGAGATACTTGAGACCAAAAAGATCCCGATAGTTTTGGAAAGTATCGGCACTCCCGCAGAGGGATACGATACGACGGGTGAAGTCGAATGTGATGTCGACAGTATAGTCATCGCAGGTACAACAAGTCTGATCAACAGGGTGGATTCCCTTAAGATCCCCGCATCCGCACTTAACGTAAACGGCCTGACATCTTCGCTCAAAGCGGTACTTGATGTGACCGATTACCTGCCGAGCGGAGTAAGACTTGCGGACAGTTCTGCAAACCTTATAAACGTTACGGTTTATATCGAAAAGATACAGGAAAAATCATTCAGCGTATTCTTAAGGAGCATCGTGGTAGATGAGATTCCCGACGGTTTCTCGGGCGTTGAATGGGCACAGCAACAGGATTATGTGGAATTTACCCTTATGGGCCTTCCGCAGAACCTCGAAAACATCCAGCTGTCACAGCTTAACTTCTCGGTTAATTTCAGTGACTACGCGCTCATGAACGATATTTCGGGATTTAGAGCAGGTGTATATGAGCTTCCGCTCTTACTCGACCTTCCCGATGGCGTATGGATGAAAGAACCCGTGGAGATCGCGGTTAAACTTCTGAAATAGTATTAAAATAGGGCTATATATCCATCGGATATATAGCCCTATTATTTTTATGTCTTATGTCTTTAATTTACAGCGTCACGATCCTGTTGAGCGCCGAGAAGATCGCACGTACGGAAGCTCTTGTGATGTTGGAGCTTACTCCTACGCCGTATGTGACCTTTCCTGAGTCGGTATCCAGAAGGTGGATGTATGCGGCAGCCTTGGAGTTTGAACCTGCCTGAAGGGCATGCTCTTCGTAATCAAGTATCTTGATGTCGATACCGAGTTCTGCAATAAGACCGCGCTTAACGGCATCGATAGGACCGTTACCTGAAGCCTCAAAGCTCTTTTCAACACCGTGATCGGTGTAATCCACATAAACCGTTGTATCGAATTCTTCACGCTTTTCGCCTTCAAAGTCCTCAACGCGGAGTTTCTTGAAGTGATAAGGCTCTTTCATGTCAAGATAACTTGCAGTAAATGCATCCATGATCTCTTCGGGTGAAACTTCACCCTGCTTTTCCGAAATTGCCTGGATAACATTTGAAAATTCCTTGTGCATTCCCTTGGGAAGCTTGTATCCGAAATAAGTATCCATGATAAAGGCAACGCCGCCTTTGCCGGACTGTGAATTGATACGTACGATAGGCTCGTATTCACGGCCGATATCGGCGGGATCGATGGGAAGGTAAGGTACCTGCCAGTATTCGCTTCCGGATTCTTTCATTGCCTTGACACCCTTGTTGATGGCATCCTGATGCGATCCCGAAAAAGCGGTAAACACAAGTTTTCCTGCGTAGGGATGACGGGGATGCACGGGCATCTTTACAAGTCTTTCATATATCTCGATGATCTCATTGACTCTTGAAATATCAAGTTCGGGATCTATACCCTGTGAGAACATGTTATAGGCAACAGTCAGTATATCGACATTACCGGTTCTTTCGCCGTTTCCGAAAAGCGTTCCCTCAACACGGTCCGCACCTGCCAAGAGAGCAAGTTCCGTTGCCGCAACACCGGTACCCCTGTCGTTGTGGGGGTGAACACTTAATATGATGCTGTCGCGGTCTTTGAAATGTTTGCTTTCCCATTCGATGATGTCGGCATAGACATTGGGAGTGGTCATTTCAACGGTCGAAGGAAGGTTGATGATGACTTTGTTGTCTTTGGAAGCTCCCCATTCGGCAAGAACCGCTTCGCAGACTTCAAGTGCATATTCGGGCTCCGTACCGGTAAACGATTCGGGGGAGTATTCAAGGATGATCTTGCCGTCAAAGTTTTTGGCACGTTCCTTGACCATTCTGGTGCCGTCTATCGCGATCTGTTTGATTTGTTCTTTGTCCATCTTAAATACTACTTCACGCTGAAGTACCGAAGTTGAATTGTAGATATGAACGATCGCCTGTTTAACGCCCTTTATCGATTCAAAAGTTCTGTCGATCAGCTCTTCCCTGCACTGTGTAAGTACCTGGACCACAACATCATCGGGGATCAGCTTTCTGTCGATCAGTTCTCTTAGAAAATCATATTCTATCTGGCTGGCTGCCGGGAAACCTACCTCGATCTCCTTGAAGCCCATTTTTACCATGTACTGGAACAGCTCGATCTTTTCACTTACGACCATGGGATCGATAAGTGCCTGGTTACCGTCACGAAGATCGACGCTGCACCATATCGGTGCTTTTTCAATCTCTTTGTTGACCCATTCTCTCTCGGGATAATGGATCACAGGATTTCTCCTGTAACGCTTGTAGTTTAACATTGTTTCTCTCCTTTACAAAAAAAACACCCCATTCCCGAACGGGAATGAGGTGTGCGTGTTCATAATTATTCACCGAGACCGCTTTCGACTACGGAAACGAGTCTCTCAAGAGCTTCCTCTTCGTCCTCGCCTTCGCATACGAATTCAATCTCATCACCACATTTAACGGTAGCACCTAAAACGCTTAAAACGCTCTTGGCATTAGCCGTGTTTTCCCGATACGAGAATGTAATTAATGATTTGAACTGCATGGCCTCCTTACATAGGATACCGGCGGGTCGTAGCTCGAGCCCCGTAGGATTCTTAATAGTAACTTTCTGGCTAACCATATAACTTACCCTCCATACTTGTGGTGTCTCCCATAAGCAATAATACTATAACATTATTAGCGAAGTGTTACAAGTCTTAGGAATCTTAAATTTGTCTTACAAATTAAGACCGCGCCCTATTTAATCGTTACCGGGTCGCCCTGCTGCACGATGCAGATCATCGTCTTCCCCTGGTTTAAGATGATCTCGTCTCCGTTGTCGTCATAGTATTTCGTAACGCCGTAAGTACCTTCTTTGCGCCATCTTATATGTACTGCTCTTCCGTGGGTGATAAAGTATCCGTCGGAAGTGTCGTCGTGCATCCTGTATATCAGATAGGCGCCGTCCTGCCTGTATTCTCTGTAGGTGTTCTGTATGATTATGTTGGCAAAAGAAAGCTGTTCGCCCGTTGCACCGTCTATATGCTTGTCACCGAATTCGTATCTGTAATAAAGGCAGGTCTCGGGATCGTATAAGAAGTACGGCGCATCGATGGGATAAGCTATATCAAGGCCCACATAAGTCGCATCCATGCTCCTGTAAACATCGTCAAGCAATGTAGGTATCCCTTTGGGGGCAAAAGAAAAATGTCCGGGAGAATAAAGGGCTGTGTGTTCAAGCGAATAACCGAGAGACTTGGCGGCATTCTTGACCGCATAACCGTTTGCGTATGCGGACTGATCGAAGTCTCTCCGTTCACTTACACGGTAATAGGCTTTGTCGTAGGTAAGTCCGTTTATGTTGTTTACTTCCGAACGCGAGAGTATCTCGTCGGCATACCAGATCTGTCCGATATGCAGGAAAAGTGCATCCCACTCCATTGCCATGTTTACGTAGTAATCTCTGGCGGAACGGATGTTGCCGATACGTTCGAGTCCCGTCCAGTCGTCAAATACGGGCATGAGCCTTGTGACCTCATATTCCACATTGCATTCGTACAAAACTCCCGCTTTGGAAATATTGTAGTGGGGAAGTGAATTGATGTTGTTGGGAACCATTACCGCAAGCGGTCTGGTGACGGCGGCATCTGCGCTTATCCACTCATTGGTAAGATCGCTTCTTTTCATACCTGCGTAGGGAGCGGGATCGAATGCGTTGTATTCTTCTTCGGTAAACTTTGAAGTCGTGTCGGGTGCGGCAACATCATTGCCCGATATCGCCACGGGATCGTTCCAGTTTCCGATGGTATACTGCGGTATATGCTCGGGTTCGGAAGCGGAAGTATCTTCACCGCACGAGCTTAACAAGACCGGTACCGCACACAATGAAATTGTAGCCAGAACAGCCTTAAAAACGGCTGATAATCGTGTTTTCATACTAAAAAGTATAAGTTAACCTTAATAAAAAAACAAGGTGTCTATAGGGATGATTCATGGTATAATATATTGAATTTGTATGTTCTGTCGCAAGCCGGCGGATCAATAAAATGAAAGGGATAACAAACAACAAAAAAATCATGAAAAAAGCAGTCATTACCGGTATCACCGGACAGGATGGTTCGTATCTTGCAGAGTTTTTGCTTGAAAAGGGCTATGAGGTTCACGGACTTGTCCGTCGTCATTCTATCATAAATACGATGCGCATCGATCATATCATCGAATCCGATGCCAACAACAAAACGTTCTTTTTACACTATGCCGACATGACCGATTCATCGTGCCTTATAAGGCTCATGGGAGAGATCAAACCCGATGAGGTATACAATCTCGCGGCACAGAGTCACGTAGGCGTTTCTTTCGAGATTCCCGAGTATACAGCCGAGGCAACGGGCGTTGCTACGCTTAAGATACTCGAAGCCATAAGGCTTGCAAATCCCAAATGCAGATTTTACCAGGCTTCCACTTCCGAACTGTTCGGAGGACTTCCCGAAACGGCTCCTCAGAGTGAGAAGACACCTTTTTATCCGAAATCCCCTTACGGAGTTGCAAAACTATACAGCTACTGGATCACCGTCAACTACAGGGAATCGTATGACATGTTTTGCTGCAACGGTATTCTGTTCAATCACGAATCACCCCGTCGCGGCGAGACATTCGTAACACGAAAGATCACACTTGCCGTTGCCGCGATACTGGCAGGCAAACAGGAAAAGGTATCCCTCGGAAATCTCGATGCCAAGAGAGACTGGGGATTTGCGGGTGACTACATAAAGGGTATGTGGCTCATGCTCCAGCAGGATAAGCCCGGCGATTACGTACTTGCCACCAACGAAACTCATACCGTAAGAGAGTTCTTGACACTTGCCTTCAAGGCAGCGGGCATAACCTTACGTTTCGAGGGAACGGGTGTCGACGAAAAAGCATATGATGCCGCTACCGGAAAACTCATGGCAGACGTAGATCCCAGGTTCTTCAGACCCGCCGAAGTCGATCTTCTGTGGGGTGACTGCACCAAGGCAGAGAATACGCTTGGATGGAAGAGAGAGGTTTCTTTTGAAGGCCTTGTAAAAATGATGGTCGAGTCGGACCTCAAAGATGCAGGCGTAAAGATCTGATCACGGAAAGGACCGGACCTGAAAGATCCGGATGAATTGTGAAATGGAATATAAGATCTTAAAAACAGATAAGATATTTGTGGCAGGCCACAGAGGACTTGTGGGAAGCGCCATAGTAAGAAATCTTGAGTCCAAGGGCTACAATAATATTGTTACCAGGACTCACAAAGAGCTTGACCTTAAAGATCAGGCAGGCGTAAATGCGTTTTTTGATGCCGAAAAGCCCGATGTTGTGGTACTTGCGGCTGCCAAGGTCGGAGGCATCAACGCCAACAACACAACTCCCGCCGAATTTGCCTATGAAAACATGCAGATCCAGTGCAATGTAATTCATGCTGCACATACACATAACGTCAAAAAGCTTCTTTTCCTGGGAAGTACGTGCATTTATCCCAGAATGGCACCTCAGCCCATTCCCGAAGATGCGCTTCTTACGGGACCTTTGGAGACCACCAACGAGGCATATGCGATCGCCAAGATCTCGGGCCTTGAGATGTGCAAATTCTACAAGCGTCAGTACGGCGACGACTACATAAGCTGTATGCCGACCAATCTTTACGGACCCCATGACAATTACGATTTAAGCGGTTCCCATGTAATGCCCGCGATGATCAGAAAATTCCATGAAGCCAAGGTAAACAATGCACCTACCGTTGAACTGTGGGGCACGGGCACTCCGCTTCGTGAATTTTTGTATGTCGATGACATGGCGGATGCATGTGTGTTCCTGCTTGAAAACTATTCGGGTGAGCAGCATGTAAATATCGGAACCGGAGTTGAGGTTTCCATAAAGGAACTTGCCGAGGCGGTAAAGGAAACCGTAGGCTATACAGGAGATATAGTGTGGAACTCGGACATGCCCGACGGAACACCCCGTAAACTTACGGATGTTACCAAACTTCACGGTCTCGGATGGAGGCATAAAGTCGAACTTTCGGAAGGCATTAAGCTTTCCTATGACTGGTTTAAGGAAAATTATTCAAACGCGCGAATGTAGGAATTCCGTCGTAACCGAGGTGTTTTCGAGGTTATGGCTGCATGAATAAAGTGCCTGCAATTATCCGGGTACGGAACGGAGAGTAATATGCTGTTTACAGCCGTAATACCCTGCTACAACGAAGTTGAGAATGTAGAGGATATCTACAACGAAATAATGAAAAACGAAGAGTATCTAAGATCCCGTGAAATTGAGACTGAGATACTCTATATCGATGACGGCTCCAAAGACGGTACTCCCGATAAAGTCAAGGAACTGGCAGCCCGAGATTCAAGAGTTCATCTCATTTCCTTTTCAAGGAATTTCGGCAAAGAAGCCGGTATTTTTGCGGGACTTGAAAACGCAAAAGGTGATTATGTGGCACTGATGGATGCGGATCTTCAGGATCCTCCGTCACTTCTTCCGCAGATGTTTGATGAAATACTCGATAACGGATATGACTGCGTAGCCACCAGAAGAGTTTCGAGAAAAGGTGAGCCCGTTATAAGATCGATGTTTGCAAGGCTTTTTTACCGTATCATGAGAAAGATATCCAAGACCGATATCGTGGACGGTGCAAGGGATTACAGGCTTATGTCGAGATCGATGGTTGATGCGATCGTATCCATGCGTGAATACAACCGCTTTTCGAAGGGGATATTCGGCTGGGTAGGTTTTAAGACTAAATGGCTTGAATTTGAAAATGTGGAAAGACGCAAAGGCGAGACAAAGTGGTCATTCTGGGGATTGTTTAAATATTCCCTTGAAGGTATTATGGGCTTTTCAACCGCCCCTCTTGCCATGGCGAGCGTTCTGGGAATAGTGTTTACGATCATAGCCTTTTTTGCGATCATCTTTATTATCGTAAAGACGCTTGTTTTCGGAGATCCCACGAGCGGATGGCCTTCAATGGCTTGTATCATCATCTTTATGGGCGGGATACAGCTTTTCTGCGTCGGGATACTGGGACAGTATCTTTCCAAAGTTTATGTTGAGGTCAAGGAAAGACCTATATACATTGTCAGGGAGCGTTTATGATCGTTTTAATGCTTGCACTGGCGATATGTGTGCCGTATATATTGGGAACCGCACTTACGGTGATAATGGGGGACAGGGGCTTACGCGGGCCTGCCAGATGGGTTTTCGGAAGTCTCGCTGTTTTTGCGTTCTTTTATGCGTCCCTTTTGATAGAACTTAAGCTTCACGGAAGTTTAAGCGATCTTTGCCGGGTATTCGGCGTGGTGATCACCGCGGTTACGGGAGGATCCCTTCCGGTATTTTTGTATGCCTTTTATAAGGGCTATGTTAAATTCGTTAAATTTGACGTGCATATGCTCCGGTGGATCGTTCCGGCGCTTATTCTGGGAGTCGTTTCCGTATGTTTGTTTAAACGCTCATATATAAACGACATTACGATCGAAACCGTCAATACAACGCTTTACACGGGAAAGATTTACGAGTATTCCTCACTTTTGGGCATAAAAATGGAAGCCGGTCTTCCGATCTTTAACAAGATCGAGATCGTTCCGATGTTTTATGCATGCCTGTGCAGCATATTCGGTACAGACATTAAATTTATAACCGACATTGCCGCACCGATAGCATCATACACTTCAAACCTTGTGATAATGTGGGAAATATCCGCATATCTTGTAAAGGACAAACACAGAAATCTCTTTATGATATTTCATCTCTTCCTGTTACTGGCGGGAACCTACATTCCTGCAAATGCAATCCCGATCACCGTGGGACAGCCGCTTCTTATGCAAGGCTATTCGGGATATGCATGGGGATACGGAGTTCTGATCCCGGCTATCGTGCTTGTTCTTTTGCAAAAGAAATACCTGCTCGGAGGACTTTTCCTGATCCCTCTGACCGGACTTATAAAGCTTGACAGGCTGTTTTTCGAGATCCGTGACATTAATGTCAATTTCGGACTTATGAAATATGCGGGGAAACTTTTGATACTCTACCTTGTTTCGCTGATCTGGTGGATAGTGCGGTTAAGAAGCAACCATAAGACCTCATTGATCGCATTTTTGTCGGGGACGGCGATAATCAGCACCACAATGGTCGATGCATACGAATTTGTAGGTTCCAAAAAATCCTTCGCAGTGTCGATGATGCTTGTGATATTGGCATGCTGTTCCTTCACTCCTTTTAAGGATGCGGATTTTATATGGGAAGGGCACCGGACGGATATTTCCGCTGTCAAAAGTGAACGGGGCGAGACTGTTTTGTGGGCTCCCGAGAGCGTGCTTGACGATGCAAGAAGGCAGGATGCTTCGATATTTCCGATATACGGCCGGGATATGTACAACAATATGCTTCGCGGCACAAACTACGAACCGTACTCCGAAGGGGCTTATGAGCTCTACGGCATGATGGACGTTTTGGAAACCTATTCCGACGAATATGTGGAATCACTTTTTGTACCAAAGATCGAAGACAACAGGGAACTTGACAAGGTCGACGTGGTGATGATCCCGATCGATACGGTGTCAGACAAGATAAAGAAAGCGATAGAACAAAGAGGCTTTGACCATACCGAGGAATCCGGAAGATTTCTGATCATGAGGAAAGATGACTGATATTATCTCGATAATCGTACCGGTTTACAATGCCGCGAAATACATAAGGGAAACCGTCGAGTCCGTGCTTGCACAGACCTATGGTGACTGGGAACTGTTGTTGATCGATGACTGTTCTTCCGACTCATCATGCGAGATCATAGATAGTTTTACAGATCCGCGCATACGGCTTATAAAGCAGCCTGAAAATAAGGGGGCATATGCTGCCAGAAACAGAGGGCTCAAAGAGGCCGAAGGCAGATATATCGCATTCCTTGATGCGGACGATCTGTGGGAAAAAGAAAAACTTGAGCACCAACTTGCATATCTTAAAGACAACAATGCGGGTTTTGTGTTTACCGCATATGAATTTGCAAACAGTGACGGAGTCGGTAACGGATCGGTGGTACATGTTCCGAAGATACTTCCCTATAAAAAGGCACTTCACCAGACGATCATCTTTACATCGACCGTTATGATAGACAGAAATATCGTGACAGACGATCTTATCACGATGCCGCACATCAAAAGTGAAGATACTGCCACCTGGTGGAATATACTTAAGGCCGGCTATACCGCTCACGGACTTGATGAAAATCTTGTAAGATACAGGCGCGTATCGGGAACCTTATCGGCCAATAAGATCGAAGCATTAAGGCGCATATGGAATCTGTTAAGAAAAGTGGCCGGTCTTAACGTGTTTGCGGCTTCATGGCATTTTTGCCTGTGGGCAGTCCTGGCCACATGGCGCAGGATCGTAAAGAACAAATAATAACTTTCAGGAGTAGGTTTTGAAAAAAGTAGAGTCTTTTAAGCGAATAGTACAGCTGCTGCTTGCACTGGTAAACATTGCCGGGCAGGTGGCGATATTTGCGTTCTGTTATCTTTCTTTTTACAGCACATGGTTTTTAAAACCGCTGTACTTTTACGGACACATTCTGTTTGTGTTACTGTATTCGGCAGTTATTTTCGCCTTCTCCCATATATTCGGTTCATTAAAGATCGGATATCAGAGAAATGTCGATCTTATACTCTCGCAGGTCATGGCATCCGTCATTGCAAATGCGCTAATGTGGGGCATGCTCTCACTCATGTGTTACCAGCCCATGAACATAGTTTATTACACACCCATGACGATCCTTCAGATCATATGGGCTTCATTGTGGACGGTCATTTCAAATCTGGTATACAAAAAGATATTCCCGCCCCGCAAGATACTGCTGGTACACGGTGACAGACCGATCGACAGTATCGTGAAGAAACTTTCATCCAGGAAAGATAAATTTATCATCGCCAAAAAGATGAACGCTTCAGCCGGCTTTGAAACAATTATGGAAGAGGCGGTAAACGGTTATGACGGTGTTATTTTGTGGGATGTAAATACCGAGGAGAGAAACATTCTTCTTAAAAACTGTTATGGCAAGAGCATCCGTGTTTACATCATGCCCAAGATATCGGACGTAATACTCTCCGGTGCCGAGCAGCTTCATATCTTTGATTCCCCGTTACTTCTTACAAGGGAATACAACATGAAGATCGACCAGCGTTTCTTAAAGCGGCTGATCGACATAGTATGTTCGCTCATACTTATCGTGCTCACTTCACCGTTTATGCTGATCACCGCGATCTTAGTAAAATGCGGCGACGGCGGACCGGTCCTTTACAAACAGACAAGGTGTACTATAAACGCCAGGCAGTTCAAGATACTTAAATTCCGTTCCATGCGTCTTGATGCCGAAAAGGACGGAGTTGCGCGTCTTGCGCAAAAGAACGATGACCGCATCACACCGATCGGAAGGTTTATAAGACGTGTGAGACTCGATGAACTTCCCCAGCTTTTCAACATCTTAAAAGGTGATATGTCATTTATAGGACCCCGTCCCGAAAGGCCTGAGATCATCGAAAAGTACATGGAAGCCATGCCCGAGTTTGCATACAGGATGAAGGTGAAGGCGGGACTGGCGGGATACGCCCAGGTTTACGGCAAATACAACACCACTCCTTATGACAAGCTTAAGCTCGATCTTTTCTATATAGAACATTACAGTGTATGGCTCGATATAAAGCTTATGTTCATGACGTTAAGAGTTCTTTTTACACCCGATGCAACGGAAGGTGTCAAGGACGAACAGGTCACGGCGCTTTTAAAAGATGCTTCGGAAGGCATCAAAGAAGACGAATAAGGGTTTTACCCTGATCATGGGATAACGATATGCAAAACGATTTTGACAACAAACTGTTTACGATCCTTTTTTTGAAGAGATGGAAGACGATAGTGCTCGTAACATTGATAGGAGCACTGTTGTTTGGCATACCCTATACTCTTTCAAAGACCGTTATCGGAAACTTTGATTTTAGAAGCGAACTCACGGTCCATGTAAAATACGGCGAGGATTCGTCGGGGAAGATATATGACTATATCAACTTCTATACATGGAAACAGTGGATAACTTCGGATAAATATATGGATATCCTGCATAACGACGCAGGCCTTTCGGAAAGCAGCGAAGAGCTTAAGGGTTATCTTGACGCAAATGTTGAAGCTGACGAAAGAGTGGTGTTCTTTGCGGTAACGACTCACGATCCCGAACTTACGGGAAAGATCGCCGGGGCCGTAAATTCAACGATACTTAAGCTTATCGGTGAGATACCCGAGATCGAGAGTGCCGAGATCATCGATCAGAGCGCACCGGTCAAATACTTTGTATACAAAAACATCCCACAGGTCTTTGTACTTGGTGCCATAGCGGGTTTGTTTGTATCCTGCCTCGGTCTTTGGATATGGATACTGCTTGATGACAGTGTATACATTCCCGCATTGTTTGAACGCGCGACCGGTATTCCCGTTTCGGATGAAGTTCCCGCGGGCGGCAATGTGATAAAGATAGAAGACGATGTTCCCGCGATCGGTGATATATGCGGTGACGTCGCTCTTAGCATAAAAGCCGGCAACCGAAACGGCAGGGCAATAGAACGTGTACTTGATGAACTTAAGAAAAAGAACGCGAATGTCACATCGGTTTCTTTTACCGGACTTGACGAAAAGATCATAAAGGCCTACTACGGGAAAACGACACTTTCTTCACTGTTTATGCATGTGAAGTGAAAAGACCGATCGTATTTTGATGACTGAGTGATATGGTTTATTACATTTTGACCGCCCTCGCGTGCGTGGGGCTCGGACTGCTTGTCAGGGAAAATTCAATATATGCCTGCAGGGGTGAGGCGGTTTCTCGGTCCAAAAGACAGGAAATGCTTAACAAGACCGCGGCGTTCGGGATATTTTTTATCCTTACCTTCATTTCCGGCACCAGGATCGCGGTCGGCAACGATTTCTGGGTATACAGGGACAATTTCGAGCGTATAGCCAATTCCCTGGTCGTATCGAGCGAGATCGGGTTCAACCTGATCGTAAAGATCGTGCAGTGGTTTGCGGGATACGACAACTATATGCCGATCTTCTTTGTGTTCTCGCTCATCACGGTCTACTTTTTTGTCAAAGCCCTTTACGATGAGAGCGAATGGTTTGCGGCAAGTGCATTTTTGCTGCTGACGAACGGTTTTTATTTTTCGAGCCTTAACACTGTCCGCTATTATCTTGTTTTTGCGGTAGCGCTCTATTCGCTCAAACTTGTGATAAACGACAAGCACCTTCAGTTCATAGCACTGATCGTTTGTGCGGCCACGATACATATGACCGTGCTCATAGTGATACCGCTTTACTATCTTGCAAAGGTAAACTTTAAAAAGCGCGATATCCCGCTTGCAGTCATATTTTCGGCGCTGCTCATACTGTTAAGGGAGCCGGTCCGCAAACTCGTATTTGTGATCTACCCCTACTATGAAGGCTCGTATCTCGACAATTACGAAATTTCGTATGTGAACATATTAAAGGCGGCAGCAGTACTCGTGTTTACGCTGATCTTTTACAGACAGTGCATAAAGGACAATGTCGTAAACCGCTTTTACTTTAACTTAAATATCGGCGCTTTGATCGTATTCTCGTGTCTTTGGTATCTTCCCGAGACCACAAGGATCGGTTATTACTTAAGCGCTTCCAATATTTTCCTGATCCCTTCGGTCATTAAAGGTATTAAGGACAAAAGAACGCGCATTTTCTTTGCGACAGTCATTGCACTGTTTTACATCGTTTTCTTTGCTTTTTACTTAAACACGCTTGATTCGGTGGAGATCAGAATATTACCTTACAGGAACTGGTTTTTTGCAAGATGAAATTTACGATCATTACGGTATGCTTAAATCCGGGCGAGGCTCTTGCCCGCACGATGGACAGCATCAAAGAACAGACTTACAAAAATTATGAAGTTATCATCAAGGACGGAGGCTCTACGGACGGCTCCGTAAAATATGTGCCTTCGGACTTCAGATTCCGCGTGATCTACGGCGACGACAAAGGTATTTACGATGCCATGAATATCGCCGCAAAAGAGATACTCGGAGATGTCGTGCTCTTTTTGAACGCGGGCGATACGTTTGCGGGTGCGGATGTACTTGAAAAAGTCAGTGAAAAGCTGACCTCTCTTGCTATGAAAGGCGAATACATCGCATACGGCGATACGTTCTCGCTTCTTGCGAACACGCTTGTAAAGACCAAAGCCAAGATCACTCCCGTGGGGTGTTACAACAACATACCCTGCCATCAGGCTACTCTTTATTCCGCGGGACTTATAAGATCGAGAGAATATGACACATCCTACCGTATAAGAGCGGATTATGACATGTTCCTTGACTGTTTCTTTAACAAAAAGGCCGAATTCATATATCTTGACATGCCAATCTGTGTGTACGAGGGTGGCGGTTTTTCGGAAAACAAAAAGAACCGTGATCGCGACAAGGCCGAACACGAGGAGATCGTAAGGAAATACATTCCGCTTAAAACAAGGGTTCTTTGCAGGATAAGACTCATACTTACCATGCAGAAACTTCGTGCCGTGCTTGCCAAAAGCAGGCTTTTCGGCGGCGCATACGAGAAGATCAAGAGGGCGGTATCGAGATGAGAGTTTTGTGGGTAACAAACTTAATACCGTCGGTTTTTTCAGAAAAACTCGGACTTATCGACAATCAAAAAGAAGGCTGGGTTTCGGGAATGCTTGACGCACTTCGCGGTATAAAAGAACGCGAAGGTATCACGCTTGCCATTGCATCGCCTGTTTCAAAACTATATCCCGAGGGGATCATTGAATCTATAGACGGCATCGATCTTTACGGTTTTCACGAAAACGAAAAACCCGAAATATACGAAGAAACGCTTGAAAAGACGTTTGTGGCGATCATCAGAGATTACCGTCCCGATATGATACATATATTCGGAACCGAATTTCCGCATACCCGCGCGGTCTGTGAGTGCATAAGAAAATACGGTGAAAACCTTTCTTTTTCTTCCGAGCGCGTACTTATCGGTATGCAGGGTGTTATGGGTGAACTTGCCGATCATTATCTTGACGGTATCGATCCCGGGATCGTGCGACGCAACACATTCAGGGACATAGTAAAGTATGACGGCTTAGAAGCCCAGAAGCTTAAATTTTCGATCCGTTCACAAAATGAGATCATTGCTCTTATGTCGGCAGGACATATCACCGGAAGGACTTCGTTTGACAGAGCTTATACCGAAAAATGGGCCAAAAGGGCGAAATATCATTTCATGAACGAGAGCTTAAGAAGCGAGTTTTATGAAGGTGTATGGGAATATGAAAAGAGCAAAGCCCATACCGTATTCATGTGTCAGGCCAATTATCCCATAAAGGGCATGCATTATGTTTTAAAGGCTCTGCCCAAACTCATTTCGAAGTATCCCGATATCAGGATAAGGGTTGCGGGGGATTCGATCACATCTCATAAGACTTTAAAGGAAAAGCTTAAACTTTCGGGTTACGGGAAATATCTCGTAGGGCTTGAAAAGATGATACAAAAAGAAACCGGGATCGCTCCCGATATAACATATCTTGGTAAACTTACCATCGACGATATGAAGCGGGAATATCTCTCTGCGGGAATGTTTTTGTGTCCTTCCACGCTTGAGAATTCACCGAACTCACTCGGTGAAGCAATGTTACTCGGGATCCCGTGCGTTGCGGCCAATGTCGGCGGTATACCCGATATCATAAAGGACGGCCAAGAAGGTATCCTTTACGAAGGCGGCAATATCGAGGCACTTGAAAACGCGATAGAAGAGATGTTTGAAAAGTCTCCGGATGAATTAAAGGCACTCGGCGAAAAAGCCTCAGAGCGCGCCCGTAAAGACCATGACAGAGACGAGAATTTAAAGACGCTTATAAAAATCTATAAAGATATAACCGGATAACCGGATCAAGTATACGATGTGGGGGAAAGAGACATGAAAACATTGTGTATCATAACCGCACGGGGCGGATCGAAGCGCATCCCGGGCAAAAACATCAAAGACTTTCTCGGAAAGCCCATAATCGCCTACAGCATCAAGGCAGCTCTTGCAAGTCATGCTTTTGATGAGGTAATGGTGTCGACGGACAGCGAAGAGATAGCGAATATCGCACTTGAGTACGGTGCGAAAGTGCCTTTTAAGAGAAGTTCGGAAAATGCCAATGACTTTGCGGTAACACGTGACGTATGCAAGGAAGTTATCGAGTCATACCGTGAGATCGGCAAGGATTTTGACATATTTGCATGTCTTTATCCGACGGCTCCTTTTGTTACCGCCGTAAGACTGTGGGATGCGGTAAACAGGTTAAAAGAATCCGATGCCTATTCACTGGTGCCTGTCGTAAAGTTTTCTTTTGCCCCGCAGAGAGGCGTTGTGATAAGAGACGGTCTGATGGAGTGGGTAAATCCCGAATTCGCCCAGACCAGAAGCCAGGATCTTGAGCCTATCTATCACGATTGCGGACAGTTCTACATCGAAAAGACAGAGCCGTTCTTAAGGGAATTTACTCTGGTCACATCCAAAACGATCCCTTATGTACTGCCTGAAGAGGAAGTTCAGGATATCGATACCTATTCCGACTGGCAGATAGCGGAGATGAAATACGAATTATTGAGGAACAGCGGTAATGTTTAATCTCTTTAATAAGATAAATAACAATGAAGTCTATGTGATCGCCGAGATGAGCGCCAACCATGCGGGAAATCTTGACTATGCGCTTGAACTTGTCAGGAAAGCGCGGGAAGCCGGAGCGGACTGTTTAAAGATACAGACCTACACGGCCGATACGCTTACCATTGACTGTGACAACGAATATTTTAAGATAAAGGGCGGTCTTTGGGACGGATACAAATTGTACGATCTCTACGGGGACGCAAATACTCCGTGGGAATGGCACAAAGCGATAAAGGACGAATGCGACAGAGTCGGGATCGATTTTCTGTCGACACCGTTTGATAATTCGGCGGTTGATTTTCTTGACGAACTCGGCTGTGAGGCATACAAGATAGCAAGTTTTGAGCTTCCGGACGTCGGACTTATAGAGTATGCGGCTTCCAAGCATAAACCCATGATCATTTCCTGCGGAATGGGAACGCCCGAGGAAATTCAGGATGCGCTCGATGCGTGTTACCGCGCGGGAAACAGGGATGTCGTACTTCTTAAATGCTGCAGCGAATATCCGGCAAACTGGGAAGATATGCACTTGATGAACATTCCCGATATGAAAGCTCGTTTTAATGTGCCCATCGGGCTTTCCGATCACTCCGAAGGAAGCCTTGCCGCAGTGGTAGGAATAGGTCTCGGTGCCGTAGTGATCGAGAAGCACTTCTGTCTTTCGCATGATATCAAGACTGCGGACTCCGAATTCAGCATGGAGGTCGGAGACTTTGCGAATATGGTAAGAGACGTGAGAAACGCCAAGATCATAGCGGGCGGTCCCGACTATGTACTTACGGAAAAAGAAAAGTCATCGACCGTTTTCAGAAGAAGTCTCTTTGCCGTCAAAGATATTGAAAAGGGTGAGATAATCACGGCAGAAAATGTCCGCTCGATAAGGCCGGGATACGGGATCGCACCCAAATACTTTAAAGATCTTGAGGGAAAGCCCGCCAAGAGAGCGATAAAACGCGGCGAACCGATCACAGAGGATCTGTTATGAAGATATTGTTTCTTTACAACAACGATTGCGCCGTGGAACTTGGCGAATCCATAAAAGCCATGGGGCATGAGGTTGTGCCGTTTAAAGAGAGGCTGACCCCTGGATTTGCTTTGTCCGGTAAATTTGACCTTGCCGTTAGTTATACATACAGATATATCTTAACGGATGAGCTCATAGATGCGCTTGGCGGTAATGTCGTAAACATACATAATGCCTACCTTCCCTATAACAGGGGAGCGGACCCGAATCTCTGGAGCATTGTTGAGGGTACTCCGAGAGGGGTCACGCTTCATTACATAAGCGCAGGTCTTGATAAAGGAGATATAATCGCACAACGCCTTGTAACTGAAGGCGACGGTGATACGCTTAAGTCTTCATATGACAATCTTGACAGGAATGCCAAGGAAATGTTTATGGAAGCCCTTGGGCAGTATGATAAATGGGATGAATTAAGACATCCCCAGGAAGGTAAGGGTACTTACCACTCACTTAAGGACGGAGAGCGCATCAAGAGCGTCATTACGTCTTATGATATGAAGATCAAAGATTTTTTGGACGCTTTACGGGTAAAACTTGTTTTTGTTTCCAATTACATAAATCATCATCAGATCCCTTTTTGTGAGGAACTATATCGGCTTGCCGGCGGTGATTTTGTTTTTGTCGAAACCGAAAAGATGGCAGCGGAGCGCCTTGCAATGGGTTGGGACGGTAATGCCTCGGAATTAAAATATGTCATTAAACGATACGAGGATCCCGACACGGCAGATAAACTGATCTTTGATGCGGACTGCGTGATATTCGGCGGTGCCGAGGACGAAGAACTCATAATCCCGCGCCTTGAGGCTGGAAAATTCACCTTAAGATATTCGGAACGGATATATAAATCCGGACGTTGGAAGTTTGTATCACCTAAAGGACTTAAGAAAAAATATCATGATCACATAAGGTTTAAGAAAAAGCCCGTATATCTTTTGTGCGCGGGCGCTTATGTGGCGGGAGATTTTAAACTTATAGGCGCATATCCGGGCAAGAAGTTCAAATTCGGATATTTCCCCGAAGTCATCGAATACGGGAATGTACATTTTAAGCGTGGTGAAAACGAAAAAGGGCTTAATATACTGTGGGCAGCACGCTTCATAGACTGGAAGCATCCCGAGACAATGGTACTTCTTGCAAAAGAACTAATTGGAGCCGGCATCGATTTTAAGATCACAATGATCGGTGACGGTAACGAACTTGAAAAAACGAAGGCTTTATCAAACGAGCTTAAAGTAAGTGATAAAATGGAATTTCCGGGTTCCTTGACTCCCGATAAAGTCAGAGACATGATGCTTTCATGTGACATATTTACCGTGACGTCGGACAGACTTGAGGGCTGGGGAGCCGTAGTAAATGAAGCCATGAATTCGGGCGCTGTCGTTATCGCACCGAGACAGATCGGCGCGGCACCGTATCTTATAAAAGACGGCGAGAACGGATTTATGTATGATAAGAAAACTTCTTATGACGATCCGGCGGCGGTTAAGCAGATCTCGGATATCATTAAAAAACTTGCGGTTGACAGGGAATGGCGTTTGGAGATCGGCGGCAATGCATATAAGACCGTGAGAGATACATGGAACGCTAAAGTTGCGGCCAAGAGGCTTTGGGACTTCATAAACGATCCGGCGAAAAAGTTCCCGGATTACGGCGACGGACCGCTGTCGCGGGCATAAACAATGATCGGCTTCGCATAAATTACCGGTGCGCGAAAGGAACGGATAATGACAAACGGCGAAAAGATATATAACATAGCTGCGGAACTTTTCCCGATTCCCAGAAGTCTTACGGGAAAGGGTGTAAGGCAGACATTTGAGATACTTAAAAAGTATGCCAAAGATCTTAATGTTTTTGAGATCCCCACGGGTACAAAAGTTTTTGACTGGACCGTGCCCGAGGAATGGGAAATAAACGACGCCTATATAGAAGATGAATCCGGCAGGAAGATAATTGATTTCAAAGAAAACAATCTTCACGTAATGGGCTATTCTACTCCCGTCGACGAATGGACGGATCTTGAGGGGCTCCTTAAATATGTATATACTGAGCCCTCGGCTCCCGATGCGATACCGTATATCACATCATATTACAAGAGACGTTTCGGCTTCTGCATGAGCGAGAACCTTAAAAACTCTCTTAAACCCGGAAAATATCATATGTACATAGATTCAAGGCTTTTTGAGGGAAGCCTTTCGTACGGTGAGATCGTGATACCCGGCGAGACCGAGGACGAGATTCTTTTTACAACATATGTATGTCATCCCTCAATGGCCAACAACGAATGTTCCGGTCCTTCCGTTGCGATAGCGCTTGCAAACCACATTCAGAACCTGCCGTCACATAAGTATACTTACAGATTTGTGTTCGGTCCCGAGACGATAGGTTCCGTTGCATATATATGTACACACTTTAAGCACTTAAAAGAACACGTGAAGGCAGCATTTAACTTAAGCTGCGTGGGTGATGACAGAACCTATTCGATGCTTCATTCAAGATACGGGAACACTTATGCGGATAAGGCACTAAAGAGTATACTTAAGTTCCACGCGCCTTCTTTTATCGAATACAGTTACCTTGACAGGGGTTCGGATGAAAGGCAGTACAACGCACCGGGAGTCGACATCCCGATGGTAACGTTTTCAAGAAGCCGCTATACACAGTATCCGGAGTATCATACATCTCTTGATAACATGGATCTGGTATCCCCTGCAGGTTTCCAGGGTTCTATCGACGTACTTGTCAAACTTGTGGACGCGCTTGAGAATAATGCGTATTATAAGATAAATGTGCTTTGCGAACCGCAGCTTGGAAAGCGCGGACTTTATCCGTCGGTAAGCAGAAGAGGCCAGTATGACGCGGTTAAGATGATCACCAATTTCATCGCTTACAGTGACGGGACAAACGACCTTTTTGATATCAGCAATATTGTAAATCTTCCTGTTGATGAGCTTATCAGGATCAAGAATGAGCTCATGGAAAACGGGATACTTGATATAGTTAAGGAATAAATATGGGAAAGTCTAAAAAACAGAGTTCAATTGCATATTTTGTGGACAGCCGCAAGAGAGTCGAGCGGGCCATGGTGCTGGCGGCAGCGGATATAGTGTGCATAATCATTGCCACCTTCGCAGCGCTTTGGGTAAGATTTGATTTTTCTTTTGCCAAGATACCGTCAAACTATATGGATATGATACGCATACTCATGCCGGTAAACGTCGTGAGCACTATCCTCATATTCATACTGTTCCAGCTTTATAAGAGCGTGTGGCGGTACGCGAGCGCCGATGAAATGATCAAGATCGTCGGAGCCGTTATTGCCGAAGCGTTATTTGAACTCGTATTTACGCTTATATTTAAGATAAGAGTTCCCAAGAGCTACTATCTTTTCTTCCTTATGTTCTTAGGCATTCTTGCTACAGGCATAAGATTTTCGTACAGGTTTTTAAGGGTACTCAGGACCAAGGGATTTTTCGGCGGGACGCATACCGACAAGAATAATGTAATGATCGTCGGTGCGGGTGCGGCCGGAAACGCTATATTAAGAGAGATCGAAGCAAGTTCTTATATCAGTATGGCGGTCAAGTGCTTTATTGACGACAATAAGGGATGTCAGGGCAAGATCATGCGCGGTGTTCCGATCGTGGGCGGCCGTGAGAGCATTCCCGATGCCGTACAAAAATTCGAGATCGATGAGATCATAATCGCGATCCCTTCGGCAAGCCGTCAGGAGATCAAAAAGATCATTGAGATATGTAAGGAAACGGGCTGTAAGTTAAGGATCGTGCCCGGAATGTACCAGCTGATCAACGGTGATGTCAGTGTTTCCCAGTTAAGGGAAGTCGATATCGAGGACCTGCTCGGACGTGAACCCGTAAGGATCAATGTTGATGAAGTTGCCGGATATGTTAAGGATAAAGTTGTTTTAGTAACAGGCGGCGGCGGATCCATAGGATCGGAACTGTGCCGTCAGGTCTGCGAACACAGTCCCAGACAGCTTATAATCGTTGATATTTATGAAAATAACGCATATGACATACAGCAGGAGTTAAAGGTTAAATATCCCAAGATCGACCTTGTGGTACTGATAGCTTCTGTCAGAAATACCGACCGTATCGATCAGATATTTGACAAATACAGGCCCGATATCGTATATCATGCGGCGGCTCACAAACACGTTCCTCTTATGGAAGACAGTCCCGGTGAGGCGATCAAGAACAACGTATTCGGAACATACAAGACAGCCAAGGCAGCCGATAAATACGGAGTATCCAAGTTTGTGCTCGTATCTACCGACAAAGCCGTCAATCCCACAAATATCATGGGCGCATCCAAGCGTATGTGCGAGATGATAGTCCAGATGATGAACGAGCGCTCCAAAACCGAGTTTGTGGCAGTGCGTTTCGGTAACGTACTGGGCTCAAACGGTTCGGTAATACCGCTCTTTAAAAAGCAGATCGCTGCAGGCGGTCCCGTTACGGTCACCGATCCCGAGATAATCAGATATTTCATGACCATTCCCGAAGCGGTCTCACTTATTCTTCAGGCCGGAGCTTATGCCAAGGGCGGCGAGATATTCGTGCTTGATATGGGCGAACCCGTCAAGATCTTGGACCTTGCCAAAAACCTTATAAAACTTTCGGGTTACCGTGTCGGCGAAGACATAGAGATCGTATTTACCGGATTAAGGCCGGGTGAAAAGATGTACGAGGAACTCTTAATGGACGAAGAAGGTCTTAAGGGTACCGAGAACGCGCTCATCCATATCGGAAAGCCCATTGAGTTTGATCATGATGAGTTTAAAAAGTCTCTCGATGAATTAAAAGAGATCGCCGACGAGCATCCCGATAAGGTAAAAGCGGCTGTCGCGAAGATCGTGGAGACTTATAAGCCGGAGTAAGGGTGAGAGGGAACCCGTGAAACGCCGTTTTGCGTTTAATCAAACTTTTTCGTTTCTTAATCTGATTTTAATCTTCAATAAAAGACCCTTTAATGTACCCTTGGTAAATTGGTATCGTCGAAAGACGAAAACAACAAAACAATTTACCAAAAGGAGAATACAAAATGGAATCATTTGAAAAGGTTGAAAAATTAAGACAGAGAGCAAACGTATCATACGAGGAAGCCAAGGCTGCACTCGAGGCATCGGGATGGGATCTTCTGGATGCGATGATCTATCTTGAAAAAGAAGGCAAGACCGTTAAGTCCGCAGGCGAGAAATATGTTCCTTCGATAGTTGTAGGAGAAGACGAAGGCAATTCGGGCGACGGATGTTGCAAAGGCAAAAAGTCATGCGGTGCCGACGGTGAGAAGTTCAAAGAGTTCTGTAAGTCATCATGGAAGAAAGGTAACGAAAACTTCTTTGTGGTAACTCACAAGAATGATACGATCATCAAGATCCCCGTTTGGGCAATGATCCTGATCCTCATCTTTACCTTCCACATCACACTTCCCGTAATGCTTGTTTCACTTTTCTTTGGCGTAAGATATGCATTTAAGGGTGAAGCGGATTTCGAAGCGGTAAATAAGGCAATGGATAAAGCCGGTGAATATGCTGACAGCGTAAAAGAAGAATTAACTCCCAATAAGGAGCAGAAAGAGGACTGATCTTGAGTACACACATTCTGGTAGTGGAAGACGAGGAAAAACTGGCCAGGTTCACCGAACTTGAGCTTTTACATGAAGGTTATGAGGTTGACAAGGCCATGGACGGTCGCACGGCGCTTGAAATGGCCACTCATAACAATTATGATCTCATACTTCTTGACATCATGCTTCCGGGACTTAACGGACTTGAAGTGTTAAGAAGGCTGGGACCGGACTTTGGTACTCCCGTTATCCTTCTGACTGCCAGAGATGCGGTAATGGATAAAGTTGCGGGCCTTGATGCGGGCGCGGTTGATTATATCACAAAGCCTTTTGCCATCGAAGAACTGCTTGCCAGGATAAGGGTAGCCCTTAAACAGCACAACAAAATGCAGAACTCAGACAGTTCCGGGGATGTCTCGATGGGACGGATAGCGGACGGCATATATGTATGGAAAGGCCTTAAACTCGAGGAAAAGAAACACCTCGTTACATATAACGGGCAGGAGATCACCCTTACCAACAGGGAATTTCTGATGCTTAAAACATTGCTTGAAAATATGGATATCGTACTGTCGAGGGACACTTTGCTTGAAAAAGTCTGCGGATATGACTATGTGGGCGAAACCAATGTCGTTGATGTCTATGTGAGATTCCTTCGTTCCAAGATAGACGATATCTATGATATTAAGATGATACAGACTGTAAGAGGAGTAGGTTATGTCATCAAATCCGAATAAAGAAGAGCGCAGGATACGTTCCATTAAAGGGAAAGTAATGCGAATGCTCATAGCAAGACGGCTCGGGGGAGTGTTTGGCGGCTCACTCGGGCTTTTTGTGTTGATACCGATATTGTGGGCGGTGTATACTGTTACCGAGAAACTCGGCACGTTTTCTTTTTCCTACAAGGTATTGTTAACAATGCCCGACGGAGTAAAGAGCCTTATGTTTAAACTGACCGATGCCGCCGGAACAGTACTCATGACCGAGAGCGCATATAAAATAGTGCTCTTTTCGGCTGTTGCTTCGACCGTAGTTTTTGCATTCAGGTTTATCGGTGCGTTACTTTCGATCGGACCGGATCTTACAAAGATAAGTACGATACTTGCTCCGATCGATGAGCTGGCGACAAGGGCTGACGAGATATCGAATTTTGAATTTGATGAAAGCAAATATCAGCTTCTTGAAAATGCCATCTCGAAGATCGAGCCCGATGACAACAAGGAGATACTCCTTCCCGATAAAGAACTTCAGGGTATAGAAACTGCCATGAACAAGCTGATAGGCAGGATGAAAGAAAACTACCGTCAGCAGGCAAGATTTGTCAATGATGCTTCACATGAACTGAGGACGCCTATCGCCGTTATCGAAGGATATGCAAATATGCTTTCGAGATGGGGCAGGGATGACGAGAAAGTGCTCGAAGAATCGATCACTGCCATCAAAAACGAGTCAGCCAACATGAAACATCTTGTCGAGCAGCTTCTTTTCCTGGCTCGCGGTGACAGCGGCAGAACGGAACTTAAGCCCGAAGACGTGGATCTTAACGCCATGATGCAGGAGATTTACGAAGAATCGCTGATGATCGACGAGCATCACCGTTACAGGATAAAGCTGTTTAACGGAAACCTTCATATAAATGCGGATCCCGGACTCTTAAAGCAGGCTGTCCGCATACTGGTCGACAATGCCGCCAAGTATACCAACGAAGGCGATGAGATAATACTGGGTACCGGCATCAACGAAAAAGGTGAAGACTATCTCATGGTGCAGGATACCGGTATCGGCATGAGCGCCAACGATGTTGAGCATATGTTTGAAAGATTTTACCGCGCCGATGAGGCCCGCTCAAGAGAAGGCACGGGACTCGGTCTTTCGATCGCAAAATGGATCGTCGACCGCCACAAAGGAAACTTTACGGTTGTTTCCCGTACAGACCTGGGAACACGAATTTGCATTAATCTCTAAGGAATCATAAATTTGCAAACGCAAATTTCAATTAATTGGGAACCGCGATGTACAAACACTTCTTTAAACGTTTTTTTGATCTTTTGTTTTCTTTACTGGGAGCAATATTGCTGTCATGGCTTTTTGTGATACTCATTGTCATGATAAAGATCGATTCGAGGGGCCCCGTTTTCTTTAAACAAAAAAGAGTCGGCATACACAAAAAGCACTTTAATATCCTCAAATTCCGTACCATGCGTATAGATACTCCCAAGGATACCCCTACCCATCTTTTAAAAGATCCCGAACAGTATATTACCAAAGTCGGTAAGTTTTTAAGAAAGACCAGTCTTGACGAACTTCCGCAGATATTCAACATCATAAAGGGCGACATGGCCATAGTGGGACCCCGCCCCGCACTCTGGAATCAGTACGATCTTATAGAAGAACGCGATAAATACGGCGCCAACGATGTGCTGCCCGGTCTTACCGGCTGGGCTCAGGTCAATGGGCGCGATGAACTTGAGATACCTGTAAAAGCCGCACTTGACGGCGAATATGTCAAGAAGATGGGCCTCTTTATGGACATAAAGTGCATATTCAGGACTTTTTTAAGCGTCGCCCGCCAGGACGGAGTTGTGGAAGGCGGCACCGGAGCAATGAACAAGGATAAATAGCGGCAGGCCGTGATGTAAAAATGATTGATGGCAAGTCAGGGCATAAAAATGATTGATGGCAAGTCAGGGCATAAACACATATTGTGCGTGACGCAGTACTATTATCCTGAACCTTTCAGGATCAATGATATGACTGCCGAATGGGTTAAACGCGGTCACAAAGTGACCGTGTTAACAGGTATTCCCAATTATCCCGAAGGCCGTTTTTACAAGGGCTACGGCTTGTTTAAGAAAAGACGTGAGACTCATGACGGTGTTAAGATCATTCGTGTTCCGATCGTATCAAGAGGTCACAGCGCGATAAGACTTATGATGAACTATGCTTCTTTTGTCATAAGCGCGGGTATATTCAAGACATTTACCCGGTTAAGGCCCGACAGTGTGTTTATTTTTGAAGTTTCTCCGATGACTCAGGCACTTCCTGCGGTTAAGTTTGCCAAACGCCGTAAAATACCCTGTACGATATATGTTCAGGATCTGTGGCCTGAAAACCTTGAGGCTGTTGCCGGCGTTAAAAATACGAGAATTCTAAATGCGGTCAGCAGGATGTCCGACAAGATCTATCGCGGGTGCACGACGATCCTTACCACATCCGAAAGTTTTAAGAAACGACTTGATGAGCGTACGAGCACAAAAGATGCTTCGGGAAACAGTAAAGTCAGGTTCTGGCCGCAATATGCCGAAGAATTTTATCGGCCGGTTCAAGTTGCAGTCGGGGCATCGGGAAGCAATGACGTGTCCGGAATCTTAACAACAGCCGTCGGTAAGAGTATGCCGGAAGGTTTTCCGACGGATGATCGGTTTAAACTGATATTTACAGGAAATATCGGATATGCACAGGGACTTGATATACTTCCGGGGCTTTATGATGAACTTAAATCACGTGGTCGCGAATGCGATTTCGTGATCGTAGGCGACGGAAGATATATGGATAAACTGCGCGAAGAAGTTTCTTTAAAGGGTGCAGAAAGGTGTTTCTTTTTCACAGGACGTAAGCCGGCAGGCGACATACCGTTATGGCTTTCTTGTTGTGATGCGGCATTTGTTTCTTTTACCGACAATGAACTTTTTAATATGACGATACCGGCAAAACTCCAGTCATACATGGCATGCCATATGCCGATACTTGCGGCGGCAGGTGGCGAGACGGAGCGTATAATCCGGGAAGCCGGCGCCGGATATGCATCACCGGTAGGTGACGTGAAAGGACTTTGTGACAATATTGTAAAGATGATGGATATGGACCCGTCGGAACTTAAGACACTTGGGGAAAATTCCGGGAAATATGCCGAAGAGCACTTCAATAAGGCTAAACTCATGGATGAGATCGAAACAATGATATAGCTGATGTCGGGAAAACCGGACCCGGCTTTAAGAAAATGCAGGAGCAG
>JAEEGL012461370.1_pt1 | contig 48371 bp, 35 predicted proteins | sample 9134231 | NCBI WGS metagenome assembly JAEEGL01 (sample SAMN16246548, study PRJNA631951) | gut metagenome | biome: gut microbiome; feature: rumen; material: fiber-attached | host: Bos | place: Iran: Karaj | collected 2018-10 | reverse complement strand
TGTATCATAATGTCTTAGGTAATACATATAAACCAAATCATCCTTTAAGAAATAGTCTATTTCTAAATATTAATCATCAAAATAGAACTTGTGCTAATTATCAAGAAATTACTAAAATTAATTGCAGGTGCCATTAAAATTGACATTAATCATTTTATTCAATTTCAATATCATTTTTTTGGTATTAAATTTTTATTTTTTCATTTAAAAAAAAATTTTATTTTTATTTAAAAAAAATTTATTTGAGTTTTTAAAATATTTTTAAAATTTTGATTTCAATTAAATTTAAATTTAAAAAAATGGGAGAAATTATGTTATTTACATGTTCAATAGTACTAATATTTGTTTTATATATTTTTTATAAAAAAGAGCAAGAAAAAAACAAATTGGCATATTATCCCCTTTATCAAGCAATACCATTTGGAAATGATATATATAATAGACAATACAGAAATAACTATTTAAATTATTCAAATCAATTTGTAAATAATAATTATGAAATTCCAAATTGGAATAATTATAACCAGAAAAAAAATAATGTAAGCTATAGAAATAATAATCTACAAAAAAATATGTTAAATTCAACTTTTCTTCAAAGTCCTTCTTATTTTATACATGATTATATTGATAAATCAAATAATAAATTATATATTAATGAAAATCAAAAACCTAAAAATAGTCTTCATGTATTAAATGGAAAAAGAATAACTTTTGGAAATGAAGATAATTTGATGTTTGAAAAAAAAAATTCTGTGAGAACTATAAATGCAGAAGAATATATAGATAATATAAAATATTTATATAATAATAATTCAATAAATAAAAATAGTACAAATAAAAAAGATTATTTAAATAATACTCCAAAATCAAATTTATCAGAATTTATTTCAATGAGTAAAGTCGATCAAATGGAAGATATGAGTATAATTTTTTCTGAAAAAGAAAATACGAATTCTAAAAATTGCTATAATAATGAATTGAGTAATCAAGATATGAAACAACAAAATTCTTTAAAAAACCATTTTGAAGACACTGTTATTAAAAAACTAAATTTTACTGAAGAAAAAAAAAATAATTAAATTATATATGTATAAATATGATTTTTTTTATTTTTAAAAAGCTTTTAATTTTCTTTTATTTGTTGTATAATTTTTGTGTTTTAATTTTTATTTATTTAATTAAAAATTTATATTAACATTAAATGAAAAAAAAATGATAATTAAAATCTAATAAAAAAAGAGATTGAATATACTACTTACCTACAAAAAAGACAAATAAATTAAGATTTAAACGTTTTAATTCTAGTATATAAATTATTAATACTTTTTTTAAATCCTGCTTTTGAAACATTTTTAGGTACTATCCCTCTATTTTTTAATCTATCTTTTAAGTCGCCTAAATTTTTTTGATTTTTATCTCCAATATCAATCTTACTATTAATGACTAATTCTTCTTTTTTAAATTCTTTATTTATATCAAATATCCTATCTGTTATTTTTTCTATATGATTTTTTGGAACATTTTTACCATATAATTTACCTAAATATTTATTATTCATATTATAATTTAATTTTTTTTCTTGTGAACTTTCTCTTATTAGAAATGAATTTTTATTAAATTCATTATTACCTATTGATTTAAAATTGTATAAATCTTCTTTTTCTATTTTTTCATTTTCCTCATTGTTCACTAAAATATTCATATTTATTTTTTTTAAAGTTGTTTTATGATTATGACTTCTTAAATGGATATTTGAAACAATATTAGGAATAGATAAAGATGGATTATATTGAATTTCATGTTCTGATTGATTTCCAATTAAACCTTCTGGAGAAAAAGAAATATGAGAAATTGAAGTTGATACATTTTGACCTTTCATTTATAACAGAAAAAAATAATAAAATTAAATCATATAAAAATTAAGAAATAATTTCACAAAAAAAAAGAAATTTAAAATAATATATTCAAAAAAAAACCATTCAATATTGATTGAATATAATATAACAATATTTTTTAATTTATTATTAAATATGATAATATAATAATCAATATAAAATTTAATTTTAACTGCAATCCCAAATTTTGATAGTTAAATCATTAGAACCAGAAGCTAAAATTTTGCATTTAGAACTCATAGCAACAGTGACAACAAAACTTTCATGAGCATCACTAAGTTTTTTTTGACATAATCCATTTTTTAAATCCCAAATTCTAACACTTTTATCATCAGAGCAACTAACAAAATATTTTCCTGAAGGATGTTCACATAAATTTCTCACCCAATTATCATGTCCACTAAATATTTTTACACAAATTCCTCCTATTACATCCCATAACATAATCAATTTATCTCTACTTCCACTTAATAAATATTCTTTATTAATATCATTCATATCTTTTATTACTTTTTTTTCATTCATTTTGAAATTATCATCATCATTTAAATTTTTATTATAACTTTGAACATAATCACTTGAAAAAACATTAAATACAGAAGTTTCATTTTTTAAGAAAATAACAATTTCAATTTTATTAGAATGTCCAGTTAAAAAATTTAATTGATTGAAATTATTATTAATTTGCCAAATAATGATATTTTCATCATCACTAGAAGAAGCTAATAAATTTCCTTTATTATTAACAGAAACACATCTTACCCATTCACTATGTCCATAAATAGTTTTTTTACAATTTCCAGTAGAAATTTCCCAATATTTAATACTTTTATCTCTTGAAGCACTAAAAATATAATTAGAATCAGGAGAAAATTCAATAAAAGAAACAGTATGATCATGTCCGTTTAAAACTTTAAATAAATTCATATTTTCAAAATTCCAAATTTTAATTGATAAATCTGATGAACATGATCCAAGAAATTTACCGTTATTATCAAAAGTTATATGATTAATTGTATTTGAATGTGCTTTTACACTTTTATCTTGTGAAAAATCATCACATTCCCATATTATTATTGATGCATCTTCTGAACTTGATGCTAATTTTTTGTAAAATGGATGAAATGCTAAACATGTTATTTCCTTTCTATGTCCCCTTAATGTCACTTTTGATATACTTTTTGGTAATCCTATTGAATCTAAATTTTTCTTTGATAGATTTTTATTTGGGTTCATTCCATTTTCTAAATCTTCTTTTAATTGAACTAAATTTGTTTCTAAATCTAAAATCTTTTTCTGTAAAGATATTATTGTTCCCCATTTTTTATCTAATTTATTTCCCTTTGTTGCATCCTCTGTTTTTAAATTCGTCTCTGACATAAAGGCTAATGCTGAATTTTGAAAATTTTTTTTCAATAAATATTCTAGTATACTCTTATTTATTTCTTCATCACGTTTACTTTTCATTTTTTAATTTTTTTTATTTTTTTTTTATTTGAAAATTATCTTTTTAATTATTTAATTTTTCATTTAATTTTTAGTAAAATATAATTAATTTAAGATTAAATAATTAATACTTTTTCTAAAATTTAAATTAAATTCTATAAATTAGAAGCAATAATAAAATTGATAAAATATCAAAAACTATGAAAAAATCAATAAAATAAAGTGATTAAATAAAAATTTCTTTGAAAAATATTTAAACTAATAGAAAGTAAAAATTTAGCTTCCAGCAGTTGCTAAAATTAAAGAAATTATAAGACCATATAATCCTAAAGCTTCAGCGAAGATTAAAATAAGCATCATTCCTACAAAAATTTTATCTTCTTGTCCTAAAGCCCTTACTCCAGCATCACCAGCTTTTCCAATAGCAATACCAGCACCAAGAGAAGAAATACCACAACATAATCCTGCAGCTAAATGTTTATATCCAAGAAATAAATTATAATTTTCTGAATTAACTAAGACATTCCCTTTTAAAATTACTGCAACAATTAAACCATAAATTCCAAGGATACCTGCCATAATTACTGGAATTACACTTTTAATTACTTTTTCAGGATATGTTATTCCCATACTACATATTCCTACTCCACTTATACATGTACCATATGCTGCTCCTATGTTTGCAAAACATAATGCTGATGCTATACCCATTAATCCGTAAAATTGACCGTCTTCACCTGGTAACATTTCTGCCATTTCTTTTTTTCTTTTTTTATATTTTTTTTTATTTGTTTCTTATTTTTTTTTAATTTTTTTAGGATTTTTATTATTATGGCTTTTTATTTATATGTTTTTTGGTTTTTCTTACTTTTATTTACTTACTTTTAATAATAATATTGTAAAATCAAAAAAAAGCAATCCTTTAAAATATTTTATTCACTTTTCAAAAATAATAATATAATTTGGAAAAATATAATAAATTAATATGGATATAACTTCAGATTTAATCTTTAAAAATATTGAAAAAAAATTTAAAAAGAAAGAAAACAATGAAAAAAATAATATTTTAACTAATGGAATAATTTTAAATCATTCAAAAATATCTTCATTTATATTTAATTCAAAAGAACCAAATATTATTTATAATTTTGAAAACTTAGAATATTTATCATTAACTTATAATTATCTAAGAAACATTGATTTTATTGAATATCTCCCAAATATTTTTTATTTAGATTTATTTAATAATTCAATAGATGATTTTACTCCATTAAATAAAAAAAATATTTTTGGTTATTTAAGATTATCAATTGATCGTTTTACTGAAAATAAAATTTTACAAATTAATGGACTAACAATTGCAATATTTGATATTGAAATAAAAGACATTCAATTAATAAAAAACATAGTATATAATAATCCAAATATTATAATGATAAATAATAATATAAATTATATAATAGATAAAATTATTTCAAAAGAACAATCCAAAAAAACAGGAAGAAGAATAAGTGTTATGAAACAAAACTCAGATATTTTTGCAGAACAAGAAAATAATAAAAATGAACATTTAAATATTAAAAATAATTGTTTATTATCATTAAAGAAATTTTATTCTAGATATACAAAAAGGATTGAACGTATTTTAAATGTAAAAATGATTAATACTTCTTTAGCATTAAAAGAATATAAAGAATATTTAGATATTGAAAGAAATAAATTAATTTTATTAAATGATTGTTATAATGAAATATCTAGATTTAATTATAATATGAATAATTTCTATATTAGTAATATAAATTCAATTTATGAAAATAAAAAGATAAATGATATATTATTTTATGGTTTAGGAGATAAATTAAAAAAAAATAAAGCTAAAGGAGAAGATTCATTAAAAGTAACTTTAATTATTTTAACTTGTTTATTATTTCTTTTAATGGATTTAATATCTAAAGAAATGGGTGTTACTATACTTAATATTGTTTTAGAAAAATATTTTCAAATTAAAAAAGAAGATTTAATTCCATTAAATTTAAATTTTTTATATTCTATTGCTTTAATTTCTATTTATTATCAATTATACGATGAATTTATTCAAAAATTTGATGTTGAAAATATAAAAAATGTATTTTATAAGGAAATAATAAAAATATTATCAATGGAAAAATTAATTCTTAAAGCAAATATTCTAAATAATAATATAGAAACTAATAAAAATATTTTAGAAAAATCAAAGTTATTAAATAAAAAAACTATAGTAAAAAATAAAGTCAAATTTATAAATCATTTAGATATTCTTGAAGAATTTATTATATTGATTCAATTTTTATATGATTATATAATTTATGAAAAAATAGATAAAATATTTTTAAATAATGACATTTCAAGTGAATATATTTTATTTATTGAATTTAAAGAATTAATTGAACAAAGTCAAGTTGAAAAAACACAAAATATATCTTTAATTGATAAAAAATTGAACAAAATTCATATTGATATTCTTCATCAACAATTTTATTTTGAACAAGAAAAAGTAAAATTTATGAGAAATAAAAATTTTCCTGAAAGACCTAAACAAATTAGAGTTATTAAAACTTATTACAATTATGATAATGATTATTATCCTCATGATGATATTGAAATAAATGATTTATTTAAAGTTAAAAAAGTTAGAAAAAAAAATTCACTTTCAATTGAAGATTTAACAAAAGTCAATTCAATTAAGACTAATTTTCCTCAAATAAGAAGTAAAAGTTATAATTTACCTTATGAAACGTCAAATGGATTAAATTACATTAAAGAAAAATTAAATGATAATTCTACAAAATATATTATTAATAATGAAATATCAGAAAATAAAGAAAAAAATAAAGAAAGAAAATCTAATCATAGGGTAAATAAAAGTTATGATTTAATGATTAAAGCAAATACTTTATCTTTAAATAAAAGAAATGATAAAATTGAAAAACCAGATTTTTATACAGTTAAAGGAATTGTTCCTTTATCAATGAAATTTTCAAAAAAAAAATCTCCTAATAAAAGCTTGAATCAAAAAAGTAAAAATTTTAATTCTTTTTTATCTGTAACTCGTTTTAATCAAGAAGAATTAAGAAAAAAATTATATGCTAATAGAAAAATTAAAAAAACAAATATTCATAAACCAATTAAATTAAGTTCTCTTAATATTGAAACAATATAAATTAAAATAAAACTAAATAAATTGTGATTTATTTCTATTTTCCTTTTTTAACTTTTCCATTTTTCTATTTCATATATTTTCTTCTTTCATAGCTAGAAAATATAAATCAAATCTAATATAAATATTTAAAATATCTTTAAGTAGGTTGAATATTTTTCAAAGAAAGAAATCAATTATACAATAATAAAAAGATAAATAAGTTAAATTCGGATTTAAAGGAATATAAGTTATTAAATTAATATACCATCTTTCCAAAATTATTATAATCTAAATTAAGAATTTATATATTACTAAACATATTTGAGCCCAAAATTATAGAAATAAATTCACAACATAAAGGATAATTATTACAATTAATAAATTCAATAACAAATTTATTTTTTGTTCTTATTCTTTTATCCAATATCACCTTCCTAAATTCTTAAAGCTGTTTAAATTTGGATTCCTTTGTTATCTTTTATTGAACGCTTTAATCCTATTGTTAATGTTCTTCCTCAAATTCTCATATTTTATCATTCACTAATATTTCATTTAAATCTTCTCTTTAACTATTGTATCTAATATTTTAGATTCTAATGATGGAATTGTTGTTATTAAATTGTCTATACTAAAATTTTTATAAGCAAGAAGAAAATTTTCTGTTTGTTTCTCTTTGGTTCTCTTTCTTGACCCTTTTATTTTCCTTTTTTTCAACCCATTATTTTTTTTAATTAATTTAATTTTTTTATATTGTTAATTTTGAAATTTAGATTATCAATATATATAATTTTATTTTTAATCATTTTTTTAATTGAATATTATTTATTTAAAATTTAAATGAAATGAATTATTACTTTAAACAAAGATATGGAAAGTATAACATTAATTTCTAAAGATCGTCAAAGATTTAAAATATCAGAAAAAGCATGTGTACTTTCTAGATATCTTAATAATTATATTATAGATTTTCCATTAGAAACGACAATTTATTTTAGTAATATAAGTGGAAAAACTTTGAATAAAATAGTAGAATATTTAGAACATTATAAAAATAAAGAACCAAAAAAAGGAGTAAGATTTTATTTAAGTCAAGAATTTAAAGATATAATAAATCCTTGGGATTATAATTTTATTAATATTGATATTGAAATTGTTTGTGAAATTGCAAAGGCATCTGAATTTTTAGGAATAAAACCTTTAAAAGAATTATCAAATGCTAAAATAGATTCAATGATGAAAGATGGAACTCTAGAAGAAAATAAAAAATTATATCAAAAATTAGAAAGTGTAAAAGTTGATAAGCCAAAAAAAAAATCATGTTGTATAATTTTTTAAAAAAATATTATTCACATATATTAATATATTAAATTCATTATATTGATAAATTTCCTTTGTAAAATAAATCATCATCTTAACTTATTTAAAAAATATTAATTCTCTTTCTTTGGAATAAATTATTTTTTCTATTAATTATAATCTTAATCATATTTAAAATTAACTTTTTGATTTTAAATAATAAAATTTGTTCATTATTTTTTAATTTTATTTAAATAAATAAAATTATTTTCAATTTAATGAATAAAAATAATCAAATAGAAGAAACTAAAAATTTAGATAATTTATCAACAATGATGAAATGTTTAAAAAAAGAATATGATATATTATTTAATCAATTTGAGAAATCTTTGAAAGAAAATGCTAATAATATGGAAATTTTAGAAAAAAAAAATGTATATATTTTTAGATTGGAAAATAAAAATTTTATTTATGAAGAATCAATTCAAGAAAAAGATAAAATTATTAAAAAAAAAAATGAAGAAATAACAAAATATAAACAGAAAATATTAGAACAAAAAGAATTATTAAAGGAAGTATATTTGATGTTGGAAAATCAAAATAAAAAATAGTTTAATTTAAATTATCTAATGATATGTTTCAAAATATTTATTTATTTAATTGAAAAAATAAAATATATAGATTAAAGGAAAATATTTTGTTGTTATATTAAAATATTTTTTTTATTTACAAAATGAAACTTTTTTATTTCAAAATATGATACAATACCATAATATAAAAATATAATTTTTCCTTTATAAATCAAGTATTTTATAATAATTATATATATAGTATTTATCTAATATTTAGGTATTAAATTTATGATTTTATTAATAGGAAAATAATTACAATATATTTTGTTTCAAATATAGTAATTATATTTTTTATTTTTAATCTACACCACAATTTATAAAACAAAAAAAACTCCAGATTGATTTTTTTTTAGTTTTTTTATTTTTTAAATCATGATTATTATTCAAATTCATTTTTTCTTTTGGTTCATTAATTTCATTACAATTTGAAATATTATTTTTATCTTCAATAAATTTAACAAAAATATTTGGATCAGGAGAAGATAAAGGAGGAGAAAAAATTTTATTAATCATACTACTAAAAGGAAATTGTTTTAATAATGAAATATCCATAGTTTTAATATATGGACTTCTTGACATAATATCAGGTGCATTCATTAATATTTTTAATCTTGCTAAAGCTTCATTTACATTATGAATTCTATTTTCTTTAAAATCTTTATATAAATTATTTAATGGAAGAAAAATAAATGATAAATTTTTTTTACTTCCTCTTTCAATGGCTGAATTAATAATATTATCATTAATATTTTCAATAGTTTTTTCAAAAGAAAAATCACTTAATATTCCTTCTTTTAAAGTTTTATAAATAATATTACATATTTCAAAATTATTCATATATTCAATTAATCCATTACTAGTTAAAAAAATAAAATCAATATTTTCAGAATTTTTTACTTTAACAATATCAGGAACTGAAGAAATCATATTTGGAATTCCATTATAAATTCTTAATTTAGATTTATAATCTCCAATTGAACGAGTTAAAGATAAATTTCCAGGAATAATTTTTTTAACATTATTGTCTTCAATTATTTTTCCTCCAAAATTTTCAACTCTTTCTTTCTCACTTAGATTATCTATTATATGTTCTTTTGATAATTGACTTACTTCATAACAATTATCTATTGATATTATTGCTCTTGAATTTCCTAAATTCGAAACATAAATATTTTTTTCTATATTTATTAATATTAAAGCACTTGAACCACAATCTTCTATTTCATTATTTATTTTTTGTTCCATTAAAGTATTTTCAATATTTTCAAAAGTTTTATATATTGTTTCATCGGTTTCAGAAAATAAATTTTTATTTTTAAATAATATCTTATGGAAATTTTCCTTTAAATATGATGAAATTTGATTTCCATTATGACCATCATAAATTGCAAAAAAATTTGTATTAAATTTACGATGAAAATGTATTATAGGAACATTAAGACTTATCCCTAATTTATCTTCATTAAAGTCTTCTCCATTTTTAAATGATATTGCACTAAATCCTTTAAAAATTCCAAAATTTTTAATTCTCATTATTTTTTCACCATTGTTTTTAAAGTCTTCTTTTAATTCATTTTGTTTTTTAATTTCTTTTAAATTTTTTATTTCATTTATATCATTACTACTTGTAATATTATTATTACTTGTTGTTTTTGAATTATTATCATTTGAAAAAGATGCCATGTTTAAAGTATTTATGTCATCATTTGAAATTTTATTTCCTATTAAATCTACACTTCTTCTTTTATTTATCTCATTAAAATATTCTATGTTTATTTTTGCAAATTTTTCATTTAAAAAAAGTGATCTATTTCTTTTTGGATTATTAACTTTATTTTCTGTAATTTTTTTAATATCTAAATCACATATCATTGATGATGGAGAATCACTCACTTCTTTACTAAATTTTACGTTTTTATTACTTTGATTTGGAGTCATTTTCCTTAAGTTGCTTTTTTTTAAATTTTGAAATGACTTTTTTTTTTTTGAAAATTTTTTTATTATATTATTTATAATTGTAATTTGGTTATTTGTTGTGGATTTTATTATTATATTATTTTTGTCTAATAAATCTACATTTTGATAAGTTAAATTTGTTTCTTTAAGAAAATTGTTATTTAAAACATTTGGTTCTAATGTATTCATTTGGTTAAATGTTTGAACTTTTGTTAAAAAATTTATATTATTATTATTATTATTAATCTCCATATTTTTTCTAGATTAGAAAATAATTTATAGAATCACAAAATATTACTTAATTGTTTTTATATTTTTTTGTTTTTTTATTTTGGGAATATTAATTTTATTTATTATTTAAGGTTTCATTATATAAGAAATCTCAATTTGAGAAAACAATTACTTAATATTTTTTTAAAAATAATTGTTAAAATAATTTATTTGTTTGGTTGATTCTTTTTTTATTCTTATTTAAATATTAATGGCTTTTGATTATACAAAAAATGAAAGAATTATTATGTCTATTATTACTGGAATGAGTAATATTACATCTATTCCAGTAACAATATTAGTTTATAGGAAAAATAATATATTTACTTTTTGTTTTGCGTTGTTTAGTTCAATAACTTCTGTATTTTATCATGTTTGTGAATCACTTGACATAATTATTTTTCTTCCTCAATTAAAATGGCATGAATTAGATAATATAGGAGCAATATGTTCACTTAATTCTCTTATATTAGTTTTAACAAGTTATTTCCCTGATTTAGATAAACAAGATAAATTAAATTATTTTAGTATATTTATTGCTTTAATTTTTCAACAAAAAGGACCTTGGGACATTTTAAATACTTTATATCCTATTTTCCTTTTTTTATTTATTGCATTATATGATATTTTAAAAAGAGGATTACCTAAATTTAATAAAGATGCATTGTATTTTGGAGGAAGTGTTTTAATGATTGCAATTGCAATGTTTGTTAAAGGATTAGATGATGGAAATGATTATTTAAGAATTTATCATAGTTTATGGCATGTTTCTATTGGAGTAAGCTCTTTTTATTTATATCAATTACAAGAAAATAAAGTCATTCATTATTATAATATAATGAGAGATTTTATAATGAATTTTTTCAATATTTTAAAATTCAAATTCTAAAAATTTTTCATTTTTTTTTTTTATTTTTTTCTCACTACAATCAACAAACATAATATATTAATATTTTATTAATTTATATTAAAACCAAAAAAAAAAATATTTGATTTAGATAAAAAAATGGGGTGTGATTGTAATACACCAAAAGATGGAGGAATAGAATTAGATAACCAAAGAGTAAAAGAACTAGGTAAAATAAATATATAACTAAAAAAAAACATAATTTCCAAAATAGAAAGCACAATAAAACACAATCCAAAAATATTTAAAACTTTAATTCGAATTCAATCTCGTTTGCGTGGTTTAATCACTCGTAAAAAGCTTCGTTCAATGAATCCGAAATCTTCTTTAAATCGAATAAGTCCAAACATATCATCGAGTAAATTCACAACAGTACAGAATTCGAAAATAACGGAGGAAGACATTCGTCGTTTATTTCAGAAGTATCCTCCCTTAACGGATGAAGTACTAGTGGAATTAAAACAGACAGTGGAATATGAGAACCGTGCAGTATATTATGGTGAATGGTCTCATAATCCAAATGAGCGTCATGGTCGTGGTATTCAAGTATGGACAGATGGTTCTCGTTATGAAGGTTACTGGAGGAATGATAAAGCAAATGTAAAAGGGAAATTGATTCATGCTGATGGAGATGTTTATGAAGGAGAATGGCAAGAAGATAAAGCTCATGGATTCGGTGTTTATACACATATTGATGGTGCTAAGTATGAAGGACATTGGAAAGAAGATAAACAAGATGGAAATGGGAAAGAAAGTTGGCCTGATGGTGCTAGTTATGAAGGAGAGTATAAACAAGGGAAAAAATGTGGAAAAGGGAAATTTAAATGGGCTGATGGTTCTGTTTATGAAGGAGACTTTTATGATAATAATATTAATGGGAATGGAATTTATACTTGGGGTGATCAAAGACAATATATTGGAAGTTGGAAAAATAATAAAATGGATGGAAAAGGGGTTTTCACTTGGCCTGATAATAGGAAATATGAAGGAGATTATAAAGATGATAAAAAAGATGGATATGGTATTTTTGAATGGAGTGATGGAAGGATGTATAAAGGATATTGGAAAAATGGGAAACAAGATGGTGAAGGAGAATTTTATAATATTAATACTCATCAATGGAGAAAAGGAATTTGGAAAGAAGGAAAAAGAGTTCAATGGGTTGATGATGAAAATCTTGAAAGTACTGCTGTTGCTAATGTCGTTGAAAATTAAGTATATTTAATTTGTTTTTAATTTTATTTTTCTTTTTTTTAATTTTTGATTTTTCTAGTTTTTGAATGTTGTTTTTTTAGATTTTCAAATTTACTTTTTTTGATATTTCTTTTAAGGATATTATTGTAAATTTAACTGTATTAAAAATTGTTTTATTTAAATAGTAATTCCTTTTTTATTACGTAAAAGGATTTAAATTAACTTTATAATAAAATTTATTATATTTTGGAGTAAATATTAATTTATTAGATAATAAATTTTTTTAATTTATAAATGTTAAATATCAAAATTAATAAAGAAAATTTGAATAATTCAAATAACTATCATAATCACAAATATAACTTTATTCCTTCTTCAAGGTTTTTATATAGACCAAGAAGAAAAATAGGAAATGCATGTTATTGTTTAAATTTACTGGAAAAAAATGGTTCAATAAACATAATAACAGATTCATCGAAAATATTTATATCAAAAATAAGATTAATAGAATTTGAAGATCACTTTGATGAATTATTAGAGAAGGGTAAAATAAAAATAGATGAATTAGATTCAAATATAACATCATCTCAAGATAAATTATTTTATTATCAAAGATATTATTATTATTCAAAATATGATGAAGGAATAAAAATGGATAAAGAATGTAAAATTTTATTTATAAAATAGGTTGGTGGTCTGTAACACCTGAAATAATTGCTGAATACACTGCAAAAATTTCAAAAGGATTTTCTGTTATTGATGGATTTTGTGGAAGTGGTGGTAATGTTATTCAATTTTCAAAATATTCTCCTAAAGTTTATGCTATTGATATTGATGAGAAAAAATTGGATATTTGTAAAAATAATTGTAAGGTTTATAATTGCTCTGATAATATTTCTTTTATTCATTGTGATTTTTTAAAAATTAATAATTATCCTGATGAAAAAGTCTTTGCTGATTATATTTTTTTATCTCCTCCTTGGGGAGGAATTCAATATAAAAATTCAGAAGTTTATTCTATTAAAAATTTAATGACTCCTTCAATTTATGATATTATTAAAATGTGTTTAAAAATTTCTAAATATATTATGTTTTATGTTCCTAGAACTTTATTACTTGAAGAATTATTTAATATAATTTATGAAATTACCGGTAATGATAGATTATTTTTTGATGTTCATATTTTAAAATCTGCAAATAAAATCAAAGCTTTATTAATTATTTTTGGTTATGATATCAATGACAAAATTAAAAAATTAGATATTGATGATTATATTAGATTCCATTATGAACCTTATAATATTTCAGAGAGGAATTTAGAGATTTTATTAGCTATTGCTAAATTAATAGGAAATTATAGATTTTTTCAAAATGAATTCGAATATAGAAAATTTTTATGTAGTGAATTTAATGAAATAAATACTGATTTTGGAAATGAAGTAATAAGATATTTCTTTAATAAAATATTAACTGAACAAGAAAAAATTAAAATAAAATCTTTAAATAACCTCTTTAATCCAAAATTTTTCCATTATAAAAAATGTTCTTCAATTCATAAAGAATCTTCAAAAAAAACTTCTACTAATTCTTCAACTAATAGTACTATTAGTAATAATGGAAAACATTCTTGGATATTGGAAGAAGCAAATGAAATTTCTATTCAATTTTTGTCTCATTCTATATAAATAATTTATTAAAATAATTTAATATATAAATAAACCATAGTAAAAGTAAATTTTTAATGGAGGATAATAAAGAAAAAGCAAGAGAAAATTTAATAACACTTTTTACAACTCATTTATTGAATATAGTAGATTACGACAAATCGGGTAAAAATAATGAAAATATTTTGATAAATGGATTTTAAGAAAATGGTATTCATTCTAAAACAGGTACAAAATATAGTTTTACAGGAAAAGATATAGATGGGTATGGTATAGATGGATCTTTCTATTTTGATACAGGATATTTTGAAGATAAAATGGATTATATAATCCTATATATGGGCATAATTCGAAAGGATTCAATAGCCTAAGAAAACATTATCTTACTGAATATGACCCTGAAGGATATAACGTTGAAGGTTTGATAAAAATGGGATTCATAAGGCTACAGGCACAATTTGGTCTCCGGGAGGTTTTGATGTTTATGGATATAGTATCAAATTAGGAGGATATGTTTCAACATTTCACAAATTTCTTGTAATGTCTCCTAATTTCAGGAAATATGATCCTCATTTTAATGAAAATATATCTAAATGAATTTTAAAATCCCAGATTGCTGTAATATTACGAAGAATTTAGAAAATTTAATAGTTTTTAAATTTGATACACATACTAGAAGAAAATTTGGCAAAATTTGTTTCTTAGTTGACTATTCTAGTTCTGCTTTGATTAATTAAATCTGAAATTTTTTTTGAAAATTCTCATATCAATTCTCGGTAGAGTGTAATGGATCCTTAAAAATCAAAAATTTTGGGTTCTAACATTAAGGCTTTTGTGATTGCAGGTCTTTGTTATTACCATCCTATTAATTTTTAGAGAATTATTTTTCTTTTCCTTTTAATCTGAATTGATTAATTAAATTTTTGGCTTTTTCTGGAATTTTCAAGTTTTGAATAACAATCAAGATAGAAGAAAAATTAAAATTAATATAAGAATTAGCATCATTTATAGAGTATATTCATTTCCACAGAGATTTAAAACCAGAGATTTTAATGTTAGGTATTAATGTTCACATATGATTAATTGATTTTAGAAAAGTAATAAGAAAAAAAGATTACATCATATCAAGAATAAAAAGAACTGTAAATTATTTATCACAAAAATGTTTAGATTCAATAGAAATAGGAGTAAATGACATAAAATTTTAAAAAGATCTCCTAAAGTTGATCTTTCGGTTGTATTGTTTCTTGTTTTTTCTGGATTTGATGCTTGGACTGATAAAAAAAGATTTCCCTCCTATATTATTTAACAAGTTCTAATTAAAAAAATCTTTTTTTTTATTCCTAAAAATATTAATATTCCTTCTGTTGTTCATGTTATTCAAAAGTTTACCCATGTAGAACTTGATAAAAGCTCTACTATGAGTTAAATTAAACAATTTATGGAAGAACATAAAATGGGATGTTAATAACATTCTTTTTATTTTTTTATTTTTTTTCACATCCCCTATGTTTTTTTCTTCGTCCGTTTGTTTTCATTTATTATTCAATCAAATCATTATGATTAAAAAATGATTTAGGAAATATTATTTAATATAATGTATTTTATCTTACATTCTAATAATTTGTGAATTATAAATTTAGACATTTTTATTTACAATTAATCAAATTTTTTATTATTTAAATAATTATATTTTTGGTAATTTATCAAATTTTAATTTAATTATATGTAATAGCGTGAAATATAATTAAAGTAAATATTTATTTATTTATTTTAAATAAAAAAAATGTTAATTTTTATTTTATTTGTCATTAAATAAAAAATCATATTAATAAGATATTTTTAGAATAAAAACAATAAATGAAAAATATGGAAAACATTTCAATATCAAATAAAATAAGGACAAATAGAAAAGTCTTAACATCACAGGAAGAAAAAAAGCCAGAAACAAAAATAATAATAAATAAAAAAAGTAAATCAACACCTAAAAACAATATATCTTTATCAAAAAAAGTTCTTGACTCATCAACTGATAATGACAATTTAAAAAGGGGGAAAAAATATAAAAAAAATAATTTTAATTTAAGTGAAATTAATTTAAATGAATTAGTTCCACTTGAATATCTTGAATTTCCTCCTCCTGGAAGTGGGAAAAAACCAAATTATTTAAGTAAAAAATTATTTTTTAAGGGAGGAATTTTACCTAATAATAATTATAGAAAAAATAATAAAAGTCCAATTTACCAATACTATGATCATTTATTTGAAAAAGTAAAAAATGAAGGAAATAATAATTTTTCTTATTTTATGAATAAAGAAGAAAATTATATTAATGATAATATGGATAAAATTAATGAAGATAATCATGAGATTTTAGGATTTCAAGATGATTCAAGTGCTGATGATGATGATGTAAATTCTCCAAAATTATCTTCTTATGTTCAAGGAATTATTAATAATAATGAAAAACAAGAAGAAATTAATAATAATAATACTTTTTTAAATTCTAAACAAAAATATTATTTAGATGATAGTAATATTAATTCTTTTCAAAATCAAAATGAATTTGAGAATATGAATGTTAATGTTAATATTGATAATAATTTAAATAATAATAATTATTATTATCAATATAAGGAAAATTTTCATAATAATTTTCAAATTAGAAAACCTTATATGTATAAAAAAAGTAGTAGTGACTATTTAAATTTTGGAAATTTTATAAATAACAAAAATAATTATTTCTATAACACAATTAATAATACTATTGAAAATAATATAAGTAAACAAAATAATAATGAAATATTAAATAATATATATTATAAACAACAACAAATTAATTATTATCAACAATATATGAATAATCAATTACAATTTAATTATTTATATAATCAAAATAATAATAATAAAAATATTAATACTATAAGATATGGTTATAAAAACCCAAATAAAAGTTATAGTTCAAATGATATAATAAAATCTTTAAATTCTCAAAGATTTAATAACAATCAATTTAATTATATGAAAAAAATAATTAATTATAATTATACTTCATTATCAGACGATGAACTTTCAAAAGAAGCTCATTTAATAGCAAAAATACAAAATGGTTGTCGTTTCTTAGAAAAAAAAATAGAAGAAAATCCAGAATTAGTAGATTCTCTTTTTTTTAATAATATATTAAGTTATGTTGAAGAATTATCAACTGATCAATTTGGTAATTATTTTATTAAAAAAATATTTCATTATTTGTCGGAAAATAAATTACTACAATTTATTGCTATTATTTTCCCAGTTATTCAAACTGTAGCAACTAATTTATATGGAACAAGAGTTTTACAAGATTTAATTGATTTTTTAAAAAGTGATAAATTATTATCTGCTTTTGTCAAAATAATGGTTCCTTATATTTCTATTTTTGTAAATGACTCAAATGCAGTTCATATTATTTATAAATTAATAAATATTGATAATAATTTAATTGAAAATATTCATGAAGCTTTTTGTAATCAAATTTTAGATATTGCTACTAATAAAAAAGGATGTGCTTTTCTTAAGAAATATATGGAAATAATGAATGAAAATAAAATTAAAAATATTATTAAAGCAATTGAAGATAATTTAGTTTCAATTATAACTGATCAATATGGTAATTATTGTATTCAATTTATAATTTTATTTCAAAATCAAAATATTAAAATAAATATTATTGAGCAAATTGCAAAAAATATTTGTTTTTATTCTAATCAAAAATTCAGTTCTAATGTAGTTGAAAAATGCTTTGAAGATAATTTAATAAAAGATAAAGTAATAAAAGAATTATTAATTGAAGACAATTTTCATACAATATTACTTGATAATTTTGGTAATTATGTTGTTCAAAAAGCAATTAGTTGTTCCAGCGAAGATATACAAGATAAATTTTTTAAAATGTTAGTTCCTTTAATTCCTCAGTTACAAAAATTAAATTTTGGTCAAAAATTATTTTCAAAATTATTGATTCAATATCCTAAATTTTCTTTATATATGCTTAATATGGATCCGTAAAAATTTATAGTTAGTTTTTTAAATTTTCATTCTCTGAATTTATATTGTTAAGTAATTATGTTATTTATAATAATTTGTAAAAGTAAAAATATTTATTTGAATATATATTTTTATTAAAAATGAAATAAATGTTATATTTATTTTTTTTTGATTTTTACTGAATTTAAAATTTTATTATAATATTATTCATTAACTTAACATTCTTTTGGATTTTAAAGAAATATTTAAATTTTTAATACATAATTTATATAATTTAGATTTAAGAATTTATAAAAAAGTAAAAATTAACTAAATTCTTTTCTCCAAAGGAAAATTTCTTGATTTTTATATAACATTTTATCATTTTCTAATATAACTACAATTTTAATATAAAATTTTAATGAAAATGAATCATTATTTTTTTGAGTAGGATGAAGATTTCTTCCACTTAAGAAAAATCTAAAAGGAATAATATCATCATCATAAGGTTGTCCATCACAAACTTGTAATTTCCCAATAATAATATTTTCAAATGTTTTATTAATATCATTTAATATTTGTTCTCTTTTAATTAATTGAATTTCAACTGATTTAACAGGAGTAGTTACTTCTAAAAAATATAATTTACCAATAATAACATCATTTAAATCAAATTTATTTTGAAATAATTCATATTCCATATGTAATTTATTTGTTACTCCTATTTCTAACCTACAATTACCATTCATTATAGGATTTTTTGATATATTTTCAACTATAAAATTTTTTATATATAATTTTTCAGTGTTAAATAATTTTCTTATTAGTTTTATTTGTATATAATATTTAATACAAAAATGAACTCCATAATATGTTTCTATTGGTGTTTTTATATTGTTAAAAATATGAAATAACTTTAGTGGTTTTATTATTTTTCCTTCGTTTAAAAGGGTTTCTGTTTCATTTAAAAATGTTGTTATTTTATTATTATCATTATTTTTCATTTCTCCAATTAATTGTATTTTCATTCCTAAATGTTCGAAATGAGAAATTTCTCTTGGTTTTATTTCAATATTCACTTTTATATTTTCTTTATTAGAAAAAATAAGAATCTCTTCTTGTGTTGATTGTTCTATTAATTTTAATCTCCCCTTTATTGGTTCTAAAGATATTAATATTTCTGGAAATTTAGGGATTAAAGGGAGAAAGTTCTAATGATATGTTATATAATTTATTTACAAACATTTCTTATTTTATTTTTTTAAATTAAAAAATATTAAATGTCAATAATTGATTTGTTTATATAAAAAAATAAATTTATTTTTGAAATTATTTTAAATAAATAAAAGCTCAAAAAATATTTAATTATGATTCATTAAATATACATAACAAAATATGATGATTTGAATAATAATTAATAATTTCGAGGGTAATTAAATATATTTATTTAAGATATTTTGAATCCCAAACAAAATTTCAATCTGTTTCTTAAGAGAAAAATATCTTAAGCAAGTCATTAATACACATACAAATCCTTTAAGAAGATTGGATAAAATTAAACTTAAAAATATACTTAATATCCAATTTCCTTGACTTTCATTATAAACAGCAGCAAATAAACTTAAATAATACCAAAATAATGTATTTATACCAATTATACAAGAATAATAAATTTTATGTTTTAGTCCAATAGATTTTAAAGAACTTAAAACTTTAGGATTATCTATAAAAGGAGATGATAAAAGAGAATTTAATCCTTGAACATAAGTCATTAAAATATTAATTATTACACATATAATTGAAGTAAATATAGATGATATAAAAGATTTATACAAAATATTTGAGAAACTTAAATTATTATGATATTTTTGAGAAATCATTGAATTAGAAAAAAAACAACTATTAAATACAGAAAGTAAAGATAAATTAATTAAAAATAAAGAACAATTAACAGAATAAAATTCGAATTCTCTTTTTTTAAATATTTTTATTATTAATATTTTATCAAGAAGAAAACTTTTGAGTATATTAGTAAAATTTCTATCATCTTTTTCTAAAGCTTGTATAAATGAATAATCATTCTTATGAATAAAATTTTTAGTTTGATAAGAAAATAATACATTATTGGTTCCAGTTCTTTCATGAGTATTGAGAGTTGGAGTAGGAATTGTTTCATTATCATTTGTTTCAATTGTTCCTTTTAGATTTGGATTTGATTCAGCATTTGTCACTATTCTTTTTACTATATTTGGTTTAATTATATCAGAAATATTTTGGACAAATGGAATAAATTCAATGAAATTAAAATAAGCAAAACAAGCTATTTGAATACCTAATACCAATGTGGATAACCATAATCCAGAACTTTTTGTTATTAAACTAGATTTTTTAAACAAATTATAACATTTCATTGGTTTAATATTAAATTCTGAAAAAATTGAAGAATGTAAATCTTTATTTTCATAATTATCACATTTTTCCTTACATTGAGTTACAACATTATATACATATGTTTTTCTATCTCTTAAAACAATATCATCATTCTCAAATGAAAAAACAACACAAATATCATTATAAAAAGGAGATTTAATATCTTCTAAATTATAACCTAATTTATAAGCAGCTTTAACTAAAGGAGTATATTCAATTTTATTATCAGGTTGTGACACTGGTGAAGGTTGTGGTTCTGGTTGTGGTGAAGGCTGTGGTTGAGGTTGAGGATCTGGTTGTGGAGATGGTGTTGGTTCAGTCTCTGATTCTTCTTCTGGCTCTGATTCTTCTTGTGGCTCTGGTTCTTCTTCTGGCTCTGGTTCTACTGCAGGAGAACAATTTGATGAATCTAACGTTGTTTTTGATACTTGACCAAAATATATATATTCTTTATTTTCATTCGTTGTTACCTTTACTTCAATTATTTTATTGTTTTCATCTGGATTTTCTGATTTTAAAAGATTTACACATTCTTGATTTATTATATTTAAGAAAGTAAAATCACTATTTTCTCCTTTTACTTTTAATGTTGAAAAAGTATTTAATAAATCATAATTATCAGATATAGTTTCAATAATTTGATTTTGTGTTTTTGAAATTTTACAAATTTTTGATGTATAATATACTTCACTATTATCACAAAAATCAGGTAGCATCTTTATTTTAATTTTAATATTAGACAATACCTCATTTTCATATTTATAATCAATTTCAACATTTGACTCTAAATTATTTTCTGTTGAAGTATAAGTGAAAGTTGTTCCTGAGACTTCACTGATTTTAGTATTTAAACTAACAGTAGATGCACCATTTTTAACATTCCCATTTCCAATAACTTTAAAATAAAAATAAAAAGGAGCAGAATGAACTCCAACTAATTCAGAAATACTAATTTGAATAGGTTTTTGAAAATATCCATACAAAACAAGATTTTTATCTTCAACTGTTGGAACTTTTTCACCACAAACTGTATTAAGATCTGTTACATTTCCACCATTATGATCACTAAAATTAAACATTTGATATTGATCTTCTTGACCTTTGGGGTATATCATTATTCCAAATCCATCCTTAAAATACTTTCCTTCGTTTTCTCTTACATGATTATGATACATTATCATACACAATTCCCATTTTTTTCTATAAATTATTCTATTGTATTTATGGAATATATAAACTTCATCACCAATATAAAATTTTCCTTCTACATCAGTATAAAGACATTCACCAGATTCTTTAGTATAACAAGCAGTTGCATAATCTATATATTCTCTTTCTACATTACCAAAATCACACTCAATTTGTTTTGTTTCATTAATTGTTTTTTCGCTATATGATTTACATGCATAAAAATAACGGAACACCGTAAAATTTTTATTTTCTTTACAATTTATAAGAGTAAAGTATAAAAAATCTGGTAATCCTTTTGATATATAAAAAAAAGGATATTTATTATCACTTCCTTTAGGAACCAAAGTATTTAACGGTAAAGGATCTTTATTCCCATCTAATAATGTACCGTTTAATGGTTTATTATCTTTTGTGGTTATAATAAATTGATAATTTCTTTTTTCATGATGGAGAACATGGAAAATACCGGCTAAATTTGTAGAAAATATATGAAAAGGAAATGACTTTTCCGTATAGTTTAATAAAAATGGAAGTTGAAATTTAAAATAATTTTCACCAGGAAAATAATAATAATTAATAGATTCTTTTGTAATTTTTCCTAGATTTGCTAGATCATTCAAGTAAATTAAACAAGTATCTTCTGTTGTAAAAGTAAATAAGACATTATAATCATCATCTGAGCAAATTGCATTTATATTAGCACCCTTCTCAGATGCATCAGAACTCCAGTCAAATACTATTAATGCTCCCATATCTTGTTTGTCTTCAACTGATCCTAACCTATTAGCTTCTTCTTGATTAATAGTCCCATACCTATATGCAGTACATGTTCCTAAACAAGAATTTTCATAATTACAATATACTATTCTTGCTCCATAATCTACTTCAACATCATAATCATAATTAGAATCATAAGACTTCATAAAAGGTAAAATAGAGAGAAATAATGTTATTATTTTCAACTTCATTTATTTGTTTTTTATAAATCTTTTTGTTTATTTATATTGAAAAAATAATAATATTTAATTTAATGAACTGTGATTAATTATGTTTTTGATGAATGAAAAATAAAATCATAGTTTAATTTCAATAATAATTATTTATAATTCTTTATTATTTTTAAATTCACATTTAAAATTGTGATTTTGAAAAATAGATGGAAATATGAACAGAAAAGAAAAATATTATTTGCTGATTTATCAAAAAATACGCTATTCTCAAAAACAAAAATTATAAACTTTTTAATCAATGAAAAGTTTTATTAATTTAAATCCGTTTAAGGGTGTTGAAATCTGTTCATAATAATTATTTATTTTAATTAATTTTTCCAATATTAAAAAATTAAAAATATTACCAAAGATTATTTGGGTCATATATTAATTATATATTATAATAAAATACTATACATATTATCATTTTTGGAATTCTTTAGAAATTCACTTTAATATACAAAATATCATGAGATAAAAAATATAAAAATGTTTTATTCCCCAAATAATTATATAAAAATTAAAATATTATTTTCTATATATTTATAACCTTAAAAGAGAAGAATAAAAACTTTATTTGGTAAATTCAATCTTAATCTTTTCTTTAGGAGTTCTATAATATAATTGTGGTTGTTTTTTATTTGATAGATTTAAAGTATTAATTACATCTTTTTTTTCTTCTTTTCCATTATCTTTATCAGTAATATTTTTTTTAGAATTATTATTTCTTTTTAAAGTTTTATTATAATTAAGAATATCTCTTAAAGTTTCTTCTAATATATCATCTTTTTCACTTGCAACAATTGTACTAGTACTTGAAATTGATGAATCTTTTTCTTTTTCACTTAAATTATATTTTTCTATATCTCCTAAATTAAAATGAGTTCTTTGTCTTCTATGATTTCCTTTTAAATTTGTATTTTCTTGTTTCAACAGATTAAATGGATTATTTTCTTCTTCTTTGTTTTCTTCGTTATTTATTTCTTCTTTTAATATTTTATTTGAAAATATTCCTTTGTTGATTTCAATGTCTTTTTTCATTTTTAAAAGAGTTGATATATTTATGTCCGATGTATTATAAATTGCTTTTCTTAAATAAATATTTTCATTAAATATTTCATTTAATATTTTACATTCTTTTAATCTTTTTTTAATTTCTTTTTCTTCATATTGTTTAATAAGATAAATTAAGTTAAGATGATTTAATTTTAATTCTTTATTTTCTTTAATTAAAAATTCATTTTCTTTTTTTAATTTATGAATAACTTTAATTTTATCCTCATTTATTTTTCTAATTTTTTTTTCAAATTCTTTCTGAATGAAAGAAATGTAATATGATAAAACTTTAATAACTTGTTTATATTCTAAAATTTGAATATTAATATTATCATCATCATTTGAAAAATCTAAATCAATAAAATCATCATTTGAATTATTTTTATATTTACTATTATTTGTTAAATTTAAATTTCTGTTTTTTCTTAATGAACAATCAGTTTTAAGTTCTCCTTTAATATTTGAACAATTAATATTATATCTTCCTTTTATATTTTCTCTATTTGGAATCAATTCTGTTTTTTTTTTATAATGATGAACTTTTCTTATTTCTTTTGTTGATCTATTAGAAAATTGAAGAGTATTTTTTTCAGAATTTCTATTTAGATTTTGATGACTTAAATCAAAATTTGTGTTCTTATTGATATAATTATTTGTGTTTAAATGATGATTATTATTATTAGATGATGAAATATTTCTTTTCTTTTTTTCATTTGATAATCTTATATTATTTTTTTTTATTTTTGATGTATTTATTAATACTTTAAAATTGTTTTCTTTCATATTTTTATAATTGATTTTATTTATTTTTCAAAAATATGAGAATAAATAGAAATAAAAAAATAAAAATTTCCTTTAATTTTGATATAAATGGAATTATTAATTGATCCTAATAGAATAATATATGTAACAAAAACAGGTAAAAAAATTCATTTAAGAAGAGATTGTTTAACAATTAAACAATCAAAAGTACAACAATTTAAATATAACCAAATTAATAAAGAAAAATATTATTCTATTTGTCAAAAATGTGAAATGAAAGAGACATTATTTAAAACCCAAAAATTATGTTTTCCAAAACAATTAAAAAATAATTTACTTAGTATTAGTACAATTCATCCAATTAATAATCTTTCATCAAGTGAATATGAAGCAATTCCAGATGATTTTTCCTTAAATAATAATAATAACATAAATAATCAACAAAATAATTTAAAAAAAAGTCCTATATATAATAATTCAAATAATAATAGTTCATTTATTAATTATAATAATAATAATAATAATTTTAATAATAATAATAATGATTTAGAATCAATTTCAAAAAAAGAACCAAGCTTTGTAAATAAATCTAAAACAGATAATAAAGATTGTTTAAATATTAATGATAATTCCATTGAAAATATTTATGTTGATGATGAAGAAGAATCTACTGTAATTAATACAAATAAAAGAAATGAATTTAAACAAATAAAATTAGATTTAGATAATAATAAAAGTATTGTTGATTTTAATAAAAGAAATAAACCGCAATATAATTTTATTGAGAATTTTATTTTTTTTTTTGATGTTAAATTAATTGTTAAAAGCAATATTTCTAATATTAAAATTGGATTTTCTATTATTTATATAGATGATGAAGACGTTGATTCTTTTGATACTTTAAAAATGATTCACAATTTTTCTATTAAAAATAATACTAAAATAAATTATCTTATAAATTTAAAAGAAGGATTTTATATTTATGAAATTCAAGAAGATTCTCAAAAACCAAAAAAAAAACAAAAATATTTCCAAAAAATTTATTTACTTAATATCTTCCAAATTAAACCTTATTTAAAAACTGACAAAGAAAACGAATGTGAATATATATATAATGATAAAGAATAAACTTTTAAATAATGAATTTTCTTTATATTCAAATAAATATAATGATTAATTATATTAATCAAATATAATACAATTAAAACTATATAATAATTTCAATATTCAAATTGTTCAAAACTTTATTTTATTATAATTTATTCTTAAAAATTTCATAAAAATTTGAAAAAGTAATAAAAATTAATTATCAAAAAAATTAAATAATCCTTTTTCTTTAGCACTTTTAATTTTTTCTAAAGTAAATCCATCAATATAATTATCAAAAGAGATTTCTTCATTTAAAAATTCCTGGTCAAAATTTTGAAGATCATCAGGTTTATCAGAAACATTAGGGATAATAGGGCTTTCTTTAAGGCAAAATTCAAATTCTTCCCATTTAATCCCTTTAAAAAAAGATGACTTTTAATTCCATAATCACCAAGTCTTTTTTCAGGTTCAAATTCCATTAAATCTAAAATAAGTTCTTTAATATTATTATTAATACTGACATCATTAAAATTAATACAAGAATTGATAATTTTATTAAATATTCTATCAATATAAATATCATTAAAAGGTGAATAACCATAATATAATTCATATATTAAAACTCCAAGCATATACCAATCAACAGAAAATTTTTGTCCTTTGCCCAATATTATTTCTGGTGCCATATATTCTGGAGTTCCTATAAATGATGTTGCTAAATCATCTTCAAATAATAAGATTTTACTTTTTGAAAAATCTACTAATTTTATATGACCCTTATCATCTATTAATATATTTTCTTTTTTTAAATTCCTATATATTATATTATTCTCATGTAATTTTAAAAATATTATTACTATTTCACATATTATAAATTTTATTTGGTTTTCATTTAATTTTCCTCCATTTTTTTATACATATGTATATAAATCTCCACTTTTGTAAATTGGATATAAAAAGAAAATTTTATCTATTGTTTGAAAACAAAATAATTTTTTTGTTATCATATTATTTGATGATAATATATTTATTGATGTTAATATTCTTTTTTCTGTTATTAAATTATCTATTGCTTCATTTTCAATTAAAGATATTTTATCAGTTGCTTTAATTGCACAAAAATAATTTTGATTTTTCCTTTTGCCAAGATAAGTAATTGAAAATTTACCTTTACCAATAATTTTTAAAAATTCAAAATCTTCAAAATTACATTTAGGTAAATCATAATATTCATCTGATATAAAGAAATTATCAGTTATTTCAATATTTTTACTTGTTTTTCTTGCTTGATATGAATCATATACATTTGGTTCGTTATTATTATCATAATCAAATTCATTAAATAAATCATCTTCAGTTAAATAATTTTTTTTTAAATATTCTGTTATATCAGTTAATTGAGAATCATCCATTCTTGAAAAATTTGGGTTTTTTTCTTTTTCTTTTTTTGATGTTACTTTATTTTTTAAATTATCTACTTCTAAATTTGTAAATAATAAATTTTTTCCCATTAAATGTTCATATATTTTTTCTATTATGTATATTATAATATTTTTATTATCAGAATAATATAAATAATCATATTCTTCATTTCCATGAAGAACAAATTCATTTGTTTTTGATGAATTTGTTATTCCTTTTAATTTAGATATTTCTATTTTTCTTTTTAATTGTTTTCCTTTTAAGTTATATATTGCATTATTTGTTATTACAATATATCTTTCTTGAGTTATTCCATAACTATTTTTTTTATATATTTTATCTGAAAATAAAAGCTGCTCTTTATCTATTATTTTCTTTATTTCAGGATTATTTTTAAATTTTAAAAAATCGTTTGAAGAATCAAAAGCTATTTCTTCTTCATCTGACATTTTTATTTTTAATATAAAAAAATAGAGAAAATATTATAAATTAGATTTTTCAAACAATAAAAAGGAATCAATTTATTTTTCAAAAAGATAATCATGTAAAAAAAAAAATTGGAAACTATAAAAAAAGAAAGAAGAAATGTTTTAAATATTATATTTTGTATTTAAATTGGTTTAAATTTCTAATAAATAAAAATATATAATTAATATATTTAAAATAAATAATTAATTCAAAATTAGTAATTTAAAAAAAATAAAATTTTATCTCCTTTGATTTCTTCTTTTTCTTCTTTTTTAGAACACTAAATTACAGAGAATTTTTTAGTTTCTAAATAAATATTATAATATTTATAGAAGAAAAAGATAGAGATTATTTAAAATATTATTTCTTCTTTTAGGTTGAAAATTCTTCTTTATTTTTATTGTGTTAATTCTTATTATTATAGAATCAATAAAAAATGTTTTTTAAATGATTAATTTAATTTCTTTTTTTCATTTTAATAAAAAATATTTAATTTTATTAATTATTATCATAAACATTTTTTAATTATCCTTTTCTTCTTCTTCATCATCCATATCATCATCTATCCAATCTTTATTAAAATCTTTTTTAAAAGATAAATTATTATCATTTTTTTCTTCAGTAATTGTACTTTGTTCTTTTATATTAATTTCTGTTTTTACTTTTTTTTCAGTTTTTTGATTTTTAATCTTATTTTTTTTTTCTTTTTTAATAACATTTTCAATTTCTTTTTTATTTTCTTTATTTAAATCAGTTAATTCAATTTCTTCAACTTTTAATTTTTTATTTAATTCCCTTGAAGATTTATCAATAAAATTAAGACTATTATCATTAATAATATCTTTATTATTATTATTAAAAATATCATTTAAATTATCATTTAATTGAATATGAATATTTTCCATTTTTTTTCCGTTCCAATTAATAAAATCTTGATTTTGATTACTTTCATTATCCAAAAGATTCTCATTAGGATATAAAATAGCAGAAATAAATGTTCCTAATTCATCAGAAACCCAACCACTAAAATTAATATTAGTGAATACTTCATATTCACAAGAAAAAGAATTACCCAAACAACTTGAAGATAAATACATTAATTTATTAACATTATTAATTATTTTATAAGATTTACAATTTTGCAAAATATTATTTGATTCAGGATAAATAATTTCATTTTCTATTTCAATTGAACTTGAAAATTCACTATTTGAATCAATTTTATTTTCATCTATTTCTTTTCCTATAATTTTAGGAATTTCTAAAATATCTTTTTGATTTGGATGCAATGTTATTTTTTTATATAAAAATAATGTCAATGGTCCTCCTTCAAGTTTACCTTCTTTATTATCCACATTTATATTTACTTTTATATTTTCTCCTATGAAAAAATAATCATTTGTTATTTCACAATTTAATTTTACATTTCCTTTTTTACAACAACAAAAATTAGGAAAAGTCTTAATTATTGAATTTAATGTTTTATATTGAAAATTACTTCTATTTTGTCTTATTATTAATGGAGTATATTCTTTTATTATTTTACCATTTTTATCTTCTCCTTTTATTTTAATGTAATAATATATTTCACCTATAATATTTTTATCATAAATTAAACAACTTCCTGAAAGTGAACTAGGTAATTTTATTGTAAATGGAAATATATAATTTCCAGTTTGTAATTCTTGTTTATTTGTTAGAAAAATTTTATATTTAAATATATCTATATTATCATAATATTTATAAGGATTTTCTAAATTTTCTAATTCTTTTTTATGAATATCTTCATCATTTTCATCTTCTTCTTCTTCTTCATTTTCTATTTCTGGATTTGCTTTTAATATTTCTTTTCCTTTTATTTTTAATTCTAATCCTGGACATTTTATATCATTTTCTATTTTTGCATATATACATCCTTTTATTGTGTCCCCTGAATAATAAAATTTGTTTTCTAGTTTTATTATGATATTATTATTCATTTCTTCCATATATTTATTTATTCATTTAAATTGTCATAATAATCATTAAATTTAATAAATATAATTTATTTAAAAAATAAAATCAAAATATTAATTTATTGAATTTATTATTATTAGAAAAAAAAAATATTATTTGTAAAATTATAGAATAATTAGTAAAAATTATAAAATTCATTTTTCTCATATTTTTTTCTCAAAAAAATTACCTTAGGTTATTTGACTTTGATGATTAGATATTAATGATTATATTAAAAATAACTCACTTTAGAATATTATTGTTTTAAAAAACAAGTATTTGTATAATTTTTCTGCATTCTTCATTTATATATTTTATTTTTAAAGATTAATGATTAAATATTGAAAATTTCAAGAACACATATAATAATGTTTAATTTATATATTTCTTATTTAATAATTATTATAACAATTAATTAATTGAAATGGAATAAACTTTTTTTTCATTATTATTTTATTAATTATTTATTTTAAATTATTTTACATTTATTTTATTTCATTTACTAAAATAATAATTATATGAATGGAAATTCTAGTAGAAACATTAAAAAGATGCTTAAAGATATGATGGATGAATGTAAAATAGAAAAAATTAAAATTTTTAGTTAAAATAAATCCATATAAAAAAAAAGAGTCTTCAAATCAAGGATTAGTTTCAATGAATTTAAACAAAATAAAAAAAAATATAATGTTTAACCAAACAGAAAAAATAAATTTAAAATTAGGATTATTTGATACAATAAAAAGAAAATCAAATGAAAATCCTCTTTCATTAATTGAAAATTATCAAAGAAAAAAGGAATTATCAATAACAAAAAGTGGAAAAACATCAAATTTAAATGAAAAAAAGAATATAAAAAATCCTTTAAAAAGTAAAAATGAATCAATAGTTTCAAAAAGAAAAGAAATTGATGATTTTTTAAAAACTTCAAGAAGAAATGAAAGAAATGAAAGAAATAAAAGTAAAAGTATATATGAAGGTTCTTCTTTCTTAAATTCAAATAATAATAGAATTGTAGGAGAATTAGATATAATAAGATGGAGACATAAATTAAATAAATCCTAATAATTTTTTAATTTAAATCCATATTATTTTTATTGTTTCTGTAAATATAAACTCACTTTTTATTTTATTTAATTAAAATTTCATTTGAAATAAATATTATTAATTTGATATCGCACTATTTTGAAACTTTTCTGAATTTAATTTTTAAATTACTAAAAGAGAATATTTAAAATAATGTATAAGTAAAAAAAGATTTTAAAAAAGTTTTCTAAACATTATTATTTTAAATTTTTATTCTTCAAAAAAATTCAAATTCAATAAAGGAAGAAGATTTTAAAATAGAAGTAACAATCTTAATATTAACTATCAAGAAATCAATTAAAGAAATTCATCAACATAAAAATGATTCTTCTAATAATGAAACAGTTTCAAAAGGAATAAGAATTTTTAATAGTTCATAATTCTTTTTTTTTTGGTTATTGATATATATAAATTAAATATCTTTTTTTTTATTTTTTATATTAAAATAATATCCATAAATATTACTTTCATATTTACATTATTATTATGTTTTATAATTTCTTATTTATTTTATACTTTGGAAAATTATAGAAAACAAAATTGAAATATTTAAAAAAAATATTTAAGATATTAAAAAATTAAAAATATATTCTAATTTTGAAATTGTTTTTTTGTTGTGATATTTAATTGAGGTCCTTTTTCTTTAATAAACATTAATTCTTTCAAGTTTAATCTTATAATTCTTTCTAAATCTTTAATCTTTTCATCAAGCTTTTTATTTTTGATTTTATAATCTTCAATTAATTGTTTTTTTGAATTATATTCATCATTTAATTTTTTTAAATCAGAAGATATATTCTTATTATCAATAACTTCATTGTATGTATATTCTCCATAATACTTATCTCTGTGAAAATGAAATTTATTGTCATCTAAGTTTAAAGTTACTCTTACATAAGAAGCTTTTGATAATTTGTCTTCTAAATTCTTATCATTACAACATCCCCCATATATATTCATTTTTATTTATATTTAATTTATCAAATTTTTATTATATATTTTATTCTTTTTATTTAGATTACGAGATTAAGATTAATTAACTATTATTATAATTAAATTATAATTTAACCTTTGTAATAAATATTTATCTTTCTTTAAAAGATCAATAAATAATAAATAAGAAAACATAGAAATTTTATCTCTTAAAATTTTTTTTACTTAATAATGAAAAATATTATCAAAGAAAAGTAAAAAAAAAAATAAATAAAATATCTAATAATTTTATTCTTAGTAGATTTTACATATAAAAAAGATTCTTATAATTAATTTTTAAGTTATTCAAATTTCTTCTTTCACAATTTTCAAAATAAATGTTTATTTTTAATTATTAAATATTAAATAAATGGATTATTCATTATTATCAAATTATTGTTGGTTACTTAATTTTGGAATAATCCAATATAATGCAAAAAATGGTAGTTTTAAAAATGAATTTTGGTTTCCTAATGATAAAGGAGAAAGTTGTTGGTCATGTAATAAAACATTTTCTTTATTTTCAAGAAGACATCATTGTAAAATATGTGGAATTATTTTTTGTGATGCATGCTTAAATAAAACTATTGTAGAAAAACTATTAGAAGAAACATATTATATTAAAGTATGTGAAAAATGTTTTCAAAATTATGAAATATTTAATAAAACAATAACAAATAATTTAATTGTTGATCGTGATAATATTTACATTAAAACTGCTTATTATTGTGATAATATATTAGTTAAAGAATATAAGAATTATGAATTTTCTGGATTTAAAGATTTAAAATTAGAAAAAGATATTATTTTTAATTTAAATAATAAATACTATGAAATGGTAAAAATTATGATTTTTAATGTTCTATATAGAAATTTAGGAGAAAATTTAACTATTAAATGGAATATAATTATTGAAAATTTAGTTTTAAAAGTAATTGAATTTATTAAACCTTCTTCTAAATATTTAAATGATACTTTAAATATTATGGATTATATAAAAATAAAAACAATTGAAGCAGAATATGAAAGTAAGATTATAAAAGGATTTATAATGAAAAAAAGAGATGAAAATTGTAAAATTATAAATAAAATAAAAAAACCTAAAATTTTAATTATAGAAACAGAAAATGATTTTATTGAATATAATAAGGATAATATTGAAAAAATAAATTTACAAAAGGAAATATTTGAAATTTTTCAAAATAAAATTATAAAAAGTAAATGTAATTTAATTTTATATAATAAAAAATTTCCAAATTATCTTAATTTTTCTAAAAATATTAATTTTGTTTATGGAATTAACCCTAAAAATTTAAAAAAAATTGCAAGAAGTACTAATACTTTTATTATTCCTTCTTTTTATTTTTTTGGCCCTCATTTTTTTTATGGAAAATGTAAAGACATTTATGTTGAAACAATTAAAGATAAAAATAATAATATAATAAAAGAAATATTGGTTTTTGAAAATTCTGAAAAATTATTTTGTTCTATTATTTTATCAAATGGAGAGAAAAAAGAATTAAAATTATTAAAAAAATTATTGACAGAAATAATTATTCCCACTGCGTGGGATTTATATTTACAAAAATGTTTTATATATGATTTAAACCTAAATTTTAATTTAGATAATATTTCAAAATTTTCAAATAATATAAAAGAGAATATTTCTAATTTTTCTAATTTATTTATTCAACCTTCAATATTAGAAAAATATAAAACTATAGAAAATAATATGGGTAAAGTTATTAATCCTTATATTAATGGATTTGATACATCAGTTATTGAAATAACAAAAAATGATGATTATAATAAGTCTATTTTTTTAAAAATGAAAATGTATTTAGAAAATAAAAAGAATGATTCAAATTTAAATTCTACATTTTATATTGAAAAATATATTCAAAAATATTATCCTAAAGTATGTAGTGATTTAAGTTATTTTTCTCGAATATATTATGATAGAAATCAAAATGATAAACCATTTGGAATGTTTCTTTATAAATTAATGAAATATTCTAATTTAATTTGTCAGAAATGTCAAAATAAAAATCAAAACCATTTTTATTATCTATTTAAAAAGAATATAAAATTAAAAATTTCTATACTTAATGATAATGATATAAAATTATATGAAAATATTATACATTTAATACCTTATCAAAGTATAAATGTTGATTTATCATTGTTAAATGAAAAAGATTATTATAATGTAATTTCTAAAACTGAAATATATATGTTTGGCTTTTGTAAAGAATGTAATACAATTGTTACTCCTATAATAAAATTATCAAATGATTTTTTTAATTATTCATTAACAAAAATTTTAGAAAGAATCATGTTAAATAATTGTTTAAATTTTAACCTAAGAAAAGAATTTAATTCCAAAAATATTGCAAATATTAATTGTAAACATAATAATAAAAATATTAAACGTTTATTTATAAATAATATTAATTGTTTTGAATTTGATTTAGATGATTTTGGTATTTATTCAATTATACCATTGAATTGTGATTTTAATAGTAATGATTTTTCAATTTATAAATGTTCTTTAGAATTATATAAAAAAGATTCTTATGAACTTTCTTCTTATATTTTAAATAAATTAAAAAATTGTTATGAAAAAGAAATTCAATATTATATGAAGATTCAAGATAATAAAAATGAAAATGTATTTATAAATGATATGATTAAAAATATAACAAAGTATTATTATTTATTTGATAAAATTAAATCAGATTTTATTGAAGAATATTTAAATAAATCAAATGAATCAATTAATACTTATATTAAACTAATTATTTATATTTATCAAATATACATTTTTTTAGGAAAAATGAAATTAATTATAAATAGAATTCATTCAATAATGTTAAAAATAAACTTATTAAATGAATTAGAAAATAATAATATTCCACAATCTGATAAATCATATTATTTCAAAATTGAAAATATAACAATTGATTTTGATAAAAATTATTCAAATTTACTAAATTTTATATCATATTTTGATGAATATCATAATAATTATTCATGTGAATTAATTGAAAATGATTTATCAAGTTATATTGCTTATTCACTAAGTTCTGATAAATATATTAATTTTATAAATAAAGGAGATTTGAAAATGACTTTAATATATTGTAATAGAAATAAAAAAGAAAATGAAAATGTTAATCATAATTTAAAAGAAAATGACAATGCTCATAAATTATTTGAAAAAAAATATATTTTTGATTTATCTAATCTTGAATTTTTTAATCCAAAAAATCCTGAAGAAAATAATTTAAAAATATTAGAAAAACTTAAAAAAGAATTAGTTTTAGACGCTCAAGAAAATTCACAATTTCAATATTCATTTAATTATAATTTAAAAAAATTACTATCATCTCCAAATCCTATAAAAAACAATGAAAAATTTAATGAATTCTCAGAAGAGATTGAAAGTTTAAATCAATTATTATATGAAAAAAGAGATAAATTTAAATCAATAAATGAAAATTTATTTAAATCATTAAAAGAAAAAAACATAAACTTTGACAATATTTATGAAAATGGAAAAAAACCATATTCAGAGCAAATATTATTTACTAAAAAATATCCTAAAGCAAATGTAATAATATATTTTCCAAAGCAATTTGAAGCTTTAAGAACAATATATTGTGAAACATATAATGAATTTATTTTATCAATTTCTAAAAGTAAAAATTGGATAGATGTATCAGGTGGGAAATCAAAAGCAAGTTTTTATAAATCTATAGATGATAAATATATTTTAAAATGTGTAAGTAAATTCGAATTTGATATGTTTATTCAAAGTGCTGATAAATATTTTTCTCATATGGAAAAATTTTTATTTCAAAAAACACCTTCTTTATTAGCTAAAATTTTAGGAATTTATGAAATTCATATAAATCAAAATGAATTAACTGAAGAAATTTATTACATTATTCTTATGGAAAATATACATTATCAATTGGATGAAAGTATTTTTGAAAAAAAAAAATTTAAAACTTATGATTTAAAAGGTTCTAAAATTAAAAGATATGTTAATAAAAGAAATAATGATAAAAATATAAGAAATCAAGTTTTATTAGATACAAATTTTATAGAAGATTTTTATTTTAATCCAATAATAATTAATAAAAATGATTTTGATTTATTTATAAAAGGATTAAATAGTGATACATTATTTTTATGTAATTTAAATGTTGTTGATTATTCATTATTACTTGTTGTAAATAAAGAAAGTACAGGTAAAAATAAAGTAATAAAATTTGGAATTATTGATTATATAAGAAAATATACATGGGATAAAAAAATAGAATATTATAGTAAAAAAGTTTTAAATGGAATTGATCCAACTATTACAGATCCAAAAGAATATAGAAAAAGATTTTTAGAGAATATGAATAGTTATTTTATAAGTATTTAAATTCTAAAATTAGTTAATTGTTAAATAGTAATTTAATGATAATATAAAATTTGTTTTTAAAATAAATAATATTTAAATGTTTTATTTAATGTAATCTTCAAACTTATTACTTTTTAAAATCTATTAATTTTAATAATAAATGTAATTGAAATATATTTTTAAGTTAATGTTTGTTTATTTAAATTAAAATTCATTTTTTTAGCAAATTCATTGTTTAATAAATTTATTATATCCCTAGATTGAGTTGAAAAATTATTTAATGCATTTCCTACACAATTTATAGATAAATAAATAATAGGATCTATAATTAATATATTTAATTCTTTTCTACTAATATTTTTATCTTTAATATATTTTTGTTTAACAAAAATTACCATTTTAGAAAGCATTTCTAAAAAAACATTTGTATCTTTTATCAAAAGAGAACAAAAAGTTTTAATTTGTTTTCTATTACAAGGAGTAATTTTATTAGTAATTTGTTCTCTCATTAGATTATTACTTTCAACTAGAAATAAAAAAAGTCTAAATAAATATAAAATTCTAATACAAATAATAGCAAAAGATAAATAATCTTGTTCAAAAGTATCTTTTATTTGTTCAAAATAATTTGTTAATAAATATTCAATTAAAATTATAGAATAAACTCCTGAACCTCTAAAATCCGTTATTGGATTTTCAATATTTTGAAATCCTAATGTTTTCCAAATATTATTATCAATTTTTAAATTATTTTCTTTAAAAATAGATTCTGAAGATATTCTAAGTCTTTCTAATAATTTATTATGAAGTTCATTTTTAACATCAAAAGGATTAGAAGTTATTTTTTTTAAATGTTCAAATGAATTATATTCTGAAACAGTAAGATCATTTTGGGTAAAACAACAACAACAAAATTTTTCACAACATGTTTTTTGAATTATTTGAACTTGTGATATTCTATTATCTTTTTCATTATAAGTAATTAAACTTTCTGAACTATTATTAGTGTCATACATTAAGATTTTTTATTTAAAAAATTAATTTTTGTAAATTTTATTTAATAATAAGTTAAGTATATTATTTTTAAATAGAATTGAATAATTTATTAATAATTAATAATCATCTTCATCAATAAAAGATTCATCTCCTGAATTATCTTCAATATCGAAATCAACATTCATCATATTTAAATAATATTCTATTGAATTTGGAATTAAATCTTCTTTAATATGATAACCAAGGTCATAAATTTGTGTTAATTCATCATCGCTTTTATAATTAATTCCTTTTTTCATATTTTTAAAAATTGAAAAAAATGATTGACAATTAGATTTTTCATCAACTAAAATAATTTCACCTGTTTTTACGTTTTTTATTTTTTTCTTATTTATAATTATTGTAGAATTTGAATTATCATTTGACCAATTTATTTCCGAACTTTTTATTTCTTTTATTGTTAATTTTTCATCTAAAATAAAATTTATAAACAATTCTGAATTAGAAAAATAAGGTATAATATCTTTTTCTTTAAATTGAAATATTATTTTAAAATTACCATTTGATTCTTCTTCACATAATATTGAAGATAAATTTTTTAAGATATTTTTATCTCTATCGTTTAAAAAATTTTTAAATTGAGATGAATTTTCTATACATTTATACCAAAAAAGAGGAATTCCTTTTTCTTCATTATTATAAATATTTATATTTCTATTTTTATATAAATCTTCATTTGGATTTAATTCGAGATTTCCTTTTATAATTTCATTTCTTTTAAAATAATTATCTTTAAATTGACTAAAATATTTATATTGTATTTCTTGATATTTATGTTTGTATTCATTTTCTAATTTTAATCTTTTAATTAATAATTGTTTAATTCCTAATATTTGATATTGTAAATCTATGTTTTGTTTTTTTATTATTTTTGAAAATTGTTTTTCATATTCATATGGATATGACAAGGTATTTGATTCCATTAAATTTAATTATTAAATTTAAATTAAAAAATATATTTTAGAAATGAAATATATTTTACTAAAAAATGAAAATAAAATTTAAATAAGGTGAAAAAGTCTGATATACTAAAACTTAATATTAAACACATAATATAAAACTTTATTTTATTTATAGATTAAAAAATAAAATAAAATAAAAAAATAAATAAATGTAAACTAATAACATTTATTGATTTAATTTTCAATAGATGGGTAATTTAAATATATGTCCTAAGGACTTTTTTCAAAGAAACGAAGAAGAAAAAACAAATCAAATAAATCCATTAACATTAAATATAGCTTCAATAAAAAAAGAAGAACAAGATAATAACTTATCAAATATAAATTTAGATCATGTATCTAACTTAAATAGTAATATAAATAATAACATAATTAACAATTCTTCAAATGAAATTTCTCAAATTAATTATTCAAATCAAGTAAAAAATTTACCATCTTCTTCTGTAAAAGAAGATTTCCTTCAAATTTTTCATTCTTCTGAAGATTCAAATATTAATGATTTTACTTTATCTTATGAAATAAATAAAGATAATAATAATCAAGAAATTTTATGTCCTAATTATTTTTCGCATTTTATTCCTTCATCTTCAAATGATTCTTCTGATACAATTACAAATGATAGAAAATTAAATGATAAAACAGACATTATAAGATATAATGATAAAAAATACAAAAATAAAAATGTAAATAATAAAATAAAAACTAATGTAAAACCAATAAATAATGAAAGAGACAGTATTGCTCTTCAAAATATTATTTTTATTCAATGTGCATTTAGGAATTATATAATAAAAAAAAAGGAAAAAATATATAATAATTTAAAAACAATAAACACAAGTTCAATGCATAAAGTAGATTTTAGAGTTCAAAATGTAATATCTTATTTAAGAAATGATTATAAAATTATATGTCCAAAAAAAATAAAAAAGCATTCTAAAGAAGGTTTATGTTATTTAAAATGGAAAGATAATTCAATTTTAAAAGGAATGTATCATAATAATAAATTAAATGGATTAGGAATTATTCGTTTATCAGATAAAACACAATACATAGGTTATTTTAAAAATAATAAATTTAATGATTTTGGTATATATTATAGTTCAGATCAAACTAAAATTAAAGGATTTTGGATAAATGGAAAAATTAATGGAATAGTTGAAGAAAAATTTAAAGATGGAACTTTATTTCAAGGTGAATATGTTAATGGATATAGAAATGGAATTGGAACTTACATTTATAATGATGGTTCAGTTTTTATAGGTGAATTTAAAAACCATAAAATTAATGGATTTGGTCAACTTAAATACTATGATTATAGAAAATATGAAGGACAATTTGAAAATAATTTATTTAATGGTTATGGAGAATTTACTTGGCAAAAAGGAGAAATGTATTATGGTTTTTGGAAAGATGGATATAAACATTTATTTGGTATTTATATTGATAAAAATAAAAAAATTTCTTATATAGGTTTTTGGGAAGATAATAAAGTTAATGGAATAGGTGCATTATATAATGATAATACTGTTAAATTTGGGAAATGGGATAATGGAAAGAAAATTAAAAATTATTCTTATGAACAAGCCATGAATGAAATACCTAAAGAATATATGGGATTTAAAGACTTTTTTTTTAAAACAAGAGAATCAGCTACTATATTATTTTATTGAAAACATTATCATTTTAAAGAAATAATATAATTAAAAAAGTATAAATAGAAATATATAATAATTAAAAAAAAATAAAAATTGTGAATAAAAAAAAAGAAAAAAAAGATAAAAAATAAAAAAGATTTAAAATAAGAAGAATGAATAATAGAAAAAAAAGAAAGAAATAAAAAAAAACAAAATATCACACTTCTAATAGCCTCAAATATCTCATTTTGATTATTATTTTCCTTATTTTTTTTCTTCCTTTTCTTTTCCTTCTCTATTTTTTCTTTCTTTCCCAATTTAGCATTATTTATCCGTTTTTTCTTTCTTCCTCATTTTATCTCCTTCCTTTTTTTTAACTTTGTTTATTTCTTACTTTCTTTTTTATTTGTAAATATTCTTTTATTTGTTAATTTTTTTTTTAATAATTTTTCCCTTCTATAATAATCAAATTATATTAAACTTTTTGAAAATAAATATAAATTATTAATTTATGGGTGTAGACTGTGTTATATGTAAAAACAATGGTGATGTTCCTGGTAGTGTTATAAACGTGAGTACTGATAATAATCAAAAATCATTATTAAATTTATCATCAATATCAAATACTCAAAGTAAACCCGATATATCATCTCCAAATAAAAAAAATAATAATAATAAAAAGCCATCTTTAAAATTTGATAAAAGTAATTTTATTAGAATGAAGACAAAAAGTTTATTTGATGAATATGAAATAAAAGAGAAATTAGGTGAAGGGGCATATGGAGCAGTATATAAAGTTCAACAAAGAACTACATTATTTTTAAGAGCAGTAAAAGCAATTAAAAGAAAACATGTTGATAGTACTTCTTTTTCTAATGAAATTGCAGTTTTAAGAACAGTTGATTATCCAAATATAATTAAATTATTTGATTGTTATTATGATAATAATTATTATTATATGGTTGAAGAATATTGTTCAGGAGGAGATTTATTTGATTATATTCAAGAACAAGTTTCTTTTTCTGAAAGAAAAGCTGCTATAATATTTAAACAATTAATTTCTGCTGTTAATCATTTACATAAGAAAAAAATTGTTCATAGAGATTTAAAACCAGAAAATATTGTTTTTATAAAAACAAAACAAAAAGATGATATTTTTATTAAAATTATTGATTTTGGAACTTCTGTTTCAATTAAAAATCAAAATAAATTAACTCAGGAATTAGGAACAATATATTATATTGCACCTGAAGTTTTCAAAAATAATTATAATGAAAAAGCTGATGTTTGGTCTTGTGGAATTATTTTATATACAATGTTATGTGGACATCCTCCTTTTATGGGAAATAATGAGGAAATTATTAAAAATAAAATTTTAAATTCAAAATTAGTTTTTCCAAAAAATGATTTTAAACATATATCACAAGAAGCAATTGAATATATTAAACAATTGTTGGAATATAATCCTTCTAAAAGATTAAGTGCAGAACAAGCTTTGGAAAATAGTTGGTTAAAATTAAATAGTGAAAAAACTCAAGATGAAATTAATTTAAATGATGATATCATTGGTAATTTAACTAAATTTAAATCCATTGTTACTTTACAAAAAGCCACTTTAGCTTTTTTAGCTAATCAAATTTCAATCAATCAAGAAATTAAAAAATTAAAAGATGAATTTGATAAAATTGATGAAAATAAAGATGGAGAAATTTCAAAAGAAGAACTAATTAAATGTTTAGAAACAATATATCCAAAAGCAGAAGCAATTAAAAGGACAAATGAAATTTTTGGTGAAATTGATTTTAATAATGATAATTCTATAAGTTTTTCTGAATTTTTAACAGTAAATATGAAAAAGGAAAAATTATTAAATGAAGATATGTTGACAAAAGCTTTTAAATTATTTGATATTGATGGGAATGGATATATAACAGTTACTGAATTAAAACAAACAATGCCTTTACAAATAACTAATAATCAACAATGGATTGATTTAGTTAAAGAAGTTGATCAAGACGGTGATTGTCAAATTTCTTTTGAAGAATTTAAAGAAATGATGGAAAAAATGGCAAATATCAATTAATTTTATTAATTTTGTATTAAACAATATAAATATATATTATATTCATTTTTAACTGAAAATGTTTTGATATGATGTAAAACTGTACGTTAAATTGTAAATAAAATTTAAAAAAATAAGATTTAAATGCTGTTTTTTTAATTAAAAACCCAATGTATGAAATAATAAAATATTAAAAAAATAAATAAATAAAAAATTAACTTAATGGAAACTCATCATGAATATATTTACCAAACATATGTTCCAAGAATACCATTATTTATGTCAGGTTACACAGGTCATATTCCAAGTACAGAAGAAGAAGAATATGTAAATAGAATAGTACGAACAAAAGAAATTCCAGGATATGCAGGATTCGTTCAATCAATATACGCAGAGAATAAATATGGAGAAAGTTACGGAAAAGAAACAGCAAAATCATTAGCACATACTATACCTCAAGGAGCTGATGTTCCTCCTCATGTTAGATATACTTCTACTCATATGGAAGATTATAAAGATCAAAGTAAAGTAAAAACTCAATCTACTGCTTCTCTTTTAGGTATTAGAGAACCTAATATTACTTATAAAAAACCTTTACCAGTTGATACTATTAATAAATTCTTTGGTGTTGAAAGTAAAGGATTAAATTCACATATTATTGAGAAGCAATCTTTTGAAAGAAATTATGAAAAATTTTGGGAATTTTTAGATTCTAATGAATTAGATTATAATCCTAGAAAAATTGAAGATTTTAATGAGTCAAATATGAAATATTGGGGGGTTCAACATTCTGTTCAAGAATTACATCCTGAATTAAAATTTGATCCAATTCCTGGTTATATGGGTGTCAATAGGTCTATTGTAAGTGAAAATATATTTGGAATGACTTATAAAAATTCTTTGAGAAAAGCCGATGAAGTCCAAGAAAAAATGAATTTAGACAGAGCAAGTCAATTATATAGGAGTGCTCATTCTTATTATAAAAATTACTAGAAAATTTAACATATTATTTAAATAAAAAAAAATAAAAAAATAGATATATACTATATCATAATATATTAACTATTTGTGAAATAAGTAAAAAAATATAAAATAATAAATTCTATAATATTTAAGGTTTTTTAAATAATAAAGAAAATCCTTTAATGTAGATTTTTATTTTTTTTATTTTTGGAATTTTTTTATTTTTTTCATTGTTTCACTTATTAATCCTAATTCATTTTTAATCATTTTTAAATATTGCCCATATTTTACAAAATTTGTTCTATATTGTTTTATTTGGTCTTTTGTTATTTGATTTGTGTCATGAAATTTTTCTTTTGCATTTGTTGTTATTTTTAAAATTTCTTCTTGAAATTGTAATATATTTTTTAAATCTGATTGAAATTTCAAAGATGTATTTTCAGAAGTATTATTACTTTCATTCTCTTTTTCAGATTCACTTTTATTTTCTTCTTTTTGTTCTTCTGATTTTTTTTCTTTTTCATCTTCTTTAATTTCAATTTCTTCTTTTTTTTCTTCTTCTTTGTTTTCTAATTCTTTACTTATTTCATCTGTATTTCCATCTTTTCTTTCTTCAAAATTCATTAATATTTATTTTTTATTTAAAAAAATAATATTTCTTTATTTTAAATAAATACACAAATCTTATTTTTTTAACAATAATTATAACATCAATAAGTATAAGAATAATGAATTAATATTTCCTCGATTTTAAAAAGTAGATTTTATATTTGATGAAAATTATAAAGGAAATTCAGAATCATATATATAAAAAAGTGACATTTTATCAATATTTTTTTCTTCTTATGAAATTGAATTACATTTATTAAATATCTCAAATGATATTTATATATCAAATAAAAAACAATTATTAACTCTTTAAGAAAAGAACAAGAAAATAAGACTTTAATATATAATTAATCTTTAGATAATGATATATTAATTCAACACCTACAGGAATTAATTCAATGTATGTTAAAATATTATGAAGATGAAAAAAATGTGTTAATATACATATTATGTACAATCTAAATATTTATATAATCGAAATACAATTATGAAAACAATTATAAAATCTATTGATAATCCTGTTAATTGTTTTCCTAAAAATGATGTATTAATAATCATAATTCTTATGTTATTTTTAAAAAATAAAAAAACTTTTATTTATTAAAGTAAAAAATGAATATTAGTTTTCTATAATTAATTTTCCAGTTCCTTCATATAAACTTTCTGAAAATTTTTCCAAAGAAAAATGAAATTGAATTGTTGGGAAATATTCTTTAACATGAGAATTATATAAAAATAAAATAGTAATATTACAATATTCTTTAGATTTAAGTGGATAACCATCATTAATTATCATATCATTAAAAAATATTATGCAATCATTATCTTTTTCACATTTTAGTTTTAATCCTCTAGGAAGTTCCAAATTACTTTCATTAATTATTTTTATTTCATAGCAAACTCTATTATTTAGTATATCATTAATATTACATCTAAAATCATTTGGTATTTTTATTATTATTGGATTTTTACCTTTTTCTTTTAAAGCTTTTATATTTCTAATTATTTCTTTTTCATTTATTCCATTAATTGAATTTCTGCAATTTAAAATTGATTCACTAATAATATTCATTTTATTTTCTATTTTTTCTAAAACTCTCAAATTATCATTTGGAATATTAATTTCTTCTTTTGGGTTTTTTAAATCTATAACATCCTTATTTATTGTTGAAATTTTATTATTTATGTTTTCAACATTTTGATTTAATTGATTTATTTTATTATCTATATTTTCTTTAATGTAATTTTGTAATTCGTTGAAAACATCAAATATAGAGTCATTATTTGTTTCTTTTCTTATTATACTATTATTTGGACTTATTATATCTTTTTCTTTTTTAACTATTTGTTCAGGTTCTTTTTTTGGTTTTATTGATAAAGTAACATAAGAATTTTCTGATACTAATCTTTTAAAATCATTTTCATTTTGAATTGGCTTTTTCTTTTCATCTTCAATTAAATAATTGGATGAATTAATTGAAAAAGTAGATTCAATTGTTCGATTTAAAACTTCCCAATCACAAATCCCAATTATTACATCATTATTGTAAAAGGATAATTTGATTTTTTTTTCCTTTTTTTTTATTAACAAATTTATCTCATTCTTTGAAAATTTTATTACATTTTCAAATTCTTCTTCATTGGATATTAATTTATTATTAGAATCATATATTTCAAATTCTTTCGTATTTAATTCTTTATAATCTTTTTTAATTTTATCTCTTAAAGAAATTAAATCGGATATCGGATATTCATTAAGTATTGAATTATAATTTATTTTAATTTTTTTTGTTTGAGAATTATTTTTTTTTTTTTCAACAATGAAAGTAAAAACATTTTTGTCAGCCTTTTTTTTTATTTCTTCTATTTGTTTTTGACTTATTAAAATTTTTTTTTTTTCTTCATATATTTTAAAATCTTTATCATTAAAATTAGGAATTTTTGTTTTAATGTCATTAATTAATTTAGAATAATTGTCTAATTTGAAAGTAAATGTATTGTTATTGTATTTTATATTCACATCATTTATTTTTTTAGAAGGTTGAATTATCTTCTTATTAGGAACATTTTTTTTTTTTTCAATTACCAAAGAAATAATCTCTGATGTTTTAAATATTTTTTGAAACTCACTTCTATTTACCTCTTTAGAGTCATTTTTATTTATTAGTTGAAACTCTTCTTTTTTCAATTCTTGGAATTCATTTTTAATTGAATTAATTAATTCAGAATAATTTTTCACTGTATAATAAACAGTACTTGTGTTATAATTAATTTCAACCTCTTTTTCCATTTTTTCCATTTTTTCCTGTTTTTAAAAAATTAAAAAATTATATTATTTTAATTAAAGCAATTATTTTATTTTTCTCTTTTTAAAACTATCATCTCCATTTATATCATCTTCATGAATACTTTTTTTCCCTAAAAGACTAATTCCATTCTCATTATCATCTTCTAAATTAATAATTTCTTCCTTTGAAATAACCTTTTCCAAAATAGGTCTAATTTTTTCTTTTTTAATAATAATATTTTGTCCATCTTGACTAACATTAACATTTTCATTAACCACAATTTCAACATTTCTATTTTCTTCATTATCTCCTTTAAACTCACTTAAATTATTAATATTATTTTTATCATCTCCATCTCTCCAATTTTTATCATCTAATTTTCGATTTTTATGTAAATAAATCCATAATTTTCTATGTAAATCATATTTAACACAAGGGTCTTTTTCATAATGTAATCTATCTAAAGCTCCACTGACAATACTATTAATTTGAGAATCAGTTAAATTTTCAGTAATATATTGTGAATCTTTTAATAATTCGCATATATCTGCTCTTGTACCAACTCCATCTTCTAATTTTGCAGCAGCATCTCTTACTAAAGATAATATTGTTATATATGATGGTCTATCTTGTTTTAATAATGCATGATCTCTTGCCTTTGAATTATTCGCTTTATTTTTCTTTATTAAAGGAGCTACTACTGCTTTCTTTCCATTTAATAATGTATATTCCCATGGTAAATTTGGATGTTTGTATCTTTCTAATTCTTGTTTTCTAAAAAATTGAATTTCTTCTTGTGTTCTTGGTTTTATTGTTATTTGAATTTTATTTTTTTTTAAATTTTTAAATCGATCACTTGTTAATACATTATCATTTATCATTGTATCATTATCTTCTGAGAAGTTATTCATTATTGAATCAGTAATTTTTGAATTTTTCTTTTTTTTATTTGTTATATTTATTGATGATGGAAAATCATTTGCATCAATATCTTTATTATGTGTTTCATCATTTAAAAAATTATCTGATGTTGTTAAATTATCTTTATTTGTGTCTATTGAAGCATAACCACTTGATGCATCATCTAAATGAAAATCAAATGTTATTAGATTATCTAAATTTGTACTTATTGTCGAATTATTTGTATTTGATGCTAATGATTTTAACTTTTGAAGAGTTAAAATATATTTATCTATATAATCATTTAAATTTTCTTGATTAAAATTTTTTATATTTTCTTGATATATTTGAGTAAAAAAATTATGAGAATACATCTTCAAAAAAATTTCTGAAGGAGTAAAAAATTTTGTTTTGGTATTTAATAAAAAATTACTTAATTCTTTTGGTGAATATAATAAACTTTTCATTGATTCAGGAACAAATTTTTGTAAATTAAAAACATTTTCATTAGTCAAAAATTTTTTTAAATTATCTTCAGATAACAAAGTTTTAATTATCTCTTGTGTAAAATGTATATTTGTTCTAAAACTTGAATTATTATAATATAAGCTTTCAATATTATTAAATTTCATTTAAAATAAAAACATTATAATCAATTAAAAAATAAAGTTATCCGAATATTATTTTTTTTTAAAAATAATCTAATTTTAATATATTATATTTGATTTTAATAATATTAAAAAAATAAAAAAAATAAACTAACTTTTATTCACCTAATCTTAATTTTTTGGGAGCTTTATTTTGATTTTTTTTATCTCCTTGATTAGCTTTAGTAATATTCTCCATTAATTCTTCAGCAACTTTTTCAGAATATTTTTTTAAATCTTCTAATCTAAAATCATCTTTATGTTCAGTTTTAATTTTTTCCATAGTTTTAATTTTTCCCATATCCATATTAGCAAAAGCCATTTTCATATTATCATTAACTTGTTGTGGATTTAAAGTAGGCTTTGGTTCATTAAAATCTAAATTTTCATCTGCATTGAAATTATATTCATATTCTAAAACTTTTTGATTAAATTTTAATTTCTTTTCTATCAAAGCTAAAATTCTTAAAACATTATTTTCTTCCACCCCATCTTTAAAATCTAATTCTTCTTCTTCTGTTAATTTCTTATCACAATTTAAATTTGTGAAAAGAGAAAAAATATCATTTTTTATTTGTTTAAAATGTTCACAATAAGATTTATAGTCATTTTCATATTGTTCTTGTTTTTGAAGTAATTTCTGAGTTTTTGTTTTTAATTCACTAATTAAAGTATATTTCTCAATTCCTTGTTGACTATTTTTATCTTTTTTAAATAAATTTATTTCTTGTTCAATATCTTTTATTTCAGAATCTAATTGTTTTGCTTCTGAACTTATTCTAGATATAATTTGAAATAAATCATAATTTTTTTGTACATTCTTTTTAAATTGTTCACAAAATTGACCTACATCTTCTTGTTCTGTAAATTCTGCTAATTTCTCAAATTTATATTTTAAATTTTGATGTCTGTCATTTAAATTTTCTTGTTGTT
>JAEEGL011051255.1_pt1 | contig 48373 bp, 44 predicted proteins | sample 9134231 | NCBI WGS metagenome assembly JAEEGL01 (sample SAMN16246548, study PRJNA631951) | gut metagenome | biome: gut microbiome; feature: rumen; material: fiber-attached | host: Bos | place: Iran: Karaj | collected 2018-10 | reverse complement strand
AAACGGAATAAGCACTAACTCCATACCGTTTTTAAGAACTGTCTTTACACAGCTTACCAGCTTAAGACGTGCCTGCAGCAGTTCTTTATCTTCTATACCGAGAATTGAACAGTCATGGTAAAAGGAGCTGAAAGCCTTTGCAATGCCGTACAAGACCGCAGTTATTTCTGACGGATCCAGCTTTTCAGCTGCACGGTGAACAGCCTCAGGATAATCGCCCAAAAGCTTGATCAGTTCCCATTCCAACGGATTTGTCAGCAACGACAAATCAGCCTTGTCCAAAATCTGTGTACCGGTTTCTTCCGCCTTGCGCAGAATGGAACAGATACGCGCTCCCATGTACTGCAGGTATGGGCCGGTATTTCCATTGAATGAAAGCGATTCTTTGGGATTAAAGAGCATATCTTTTGTAGGTGTTGCCTGTAAAAGAAAATAATGCAGAGCACCAAGCGCAATTTTTTCGGCAACGGCGGCGGAATCGCCAACAGCGGATTCCCTGCCTTTTGCGGTAATTTCTTCCAGAACATCATCACGGAGCTTGTCAATCAAATCATCCGCATCAACAACCGTTCCTTCGCGGCTTTTCATTCTGCCCTCAGGCAGATTAACCATTCCGTATGACAGGTGGAACAGCTTTTCAGCCCAGGAATAACCAAGCTTTTTAAGGATATAGAACAAAACCTTAAAATGGTACTGCTGCTCACTGCCAACAACATAAACCATCTGGTTAAAATCCCAGTCATTGTGTCTGCTTACGGCAGTTCCTATGTCCTGCGTTATATAAACGGAAGTTCCGTCCTTGCGGAGCAGAACCTTGAGCTGGTTTCCGCCTTCCTTGCTTTTTCCTACTGCTTCTGTAACATCTACACAAACAGAACCGTCTTCAGCCTTAAAGAACAGCCCCTTTTCAAGACCTTTGGCAATAATTTCTTTTCCGAGCAGATAGGTGTCGCTTTCATAATAAAACTTGTCAAACGATACACCGGTACGGTTGTAAGTAGCTCTGATTCCGTCAAAAGTCCAGCCGTTCATTGTTTTCCAAAGTTTGTGAACTTCGGGATCACCGGCTTCCCATTTTACGAGCATTTCTTCCGCCTGTTTGGCAGCTTCGGGATGAGCGGTTTCGGGCTTATCTTTTTCGCCTTTCAAATACTTGTCAAATTCCACATAACACTGACCCACAAAATGGTCACCTTTCATTCCCAGTTTTTCAGGGGTTTCACCTTTAGCTTCATGGAATAATTTGTATGCAAGCATAGACTTGCAGATATGAACACCGCGGTTGTTTATGATGTTTACCTTGAACACGTCGGCACCGGCGGCTTTAAGAATGCGCGAAACGGATTCACCGAGCGCGTCGTTGCGCAGATGACCGAGATGAAGAGGCTTGTTTGTATTTGGGCTTGAAAATTCAATCATTACACGGAGATTCTGCAAATACTTTTGTCCCGTTTCGTTCAGCGTTCCGTATTCTTCTTTTTGTGAACAAATATTTTCAAGTATCTTACCGGCTACGTTTTCTTTTTTAAGCTTCACATTAACATACGGTCCTACAGTAAAAAACTCACCTACAGAACCGGTCTTTTCAGGATTTGCATCCAATATTTTCAGTACTTCGGAAGCAATAACAGGCGGAGCCATACGGAACTGCTTTGCAAAAGCAAACATAGGAAAGCCCACATCCCCCATTTCGGGCTTGGGAGGCGTTTCCGCGGTAACAGAAGCAGAATCAATATCCGCTGTTTCAATGTTTTTTATTTTTTTGAATTCATTCAGGGCAAATGCAATCAAATCCCTGCTTTCTTGTTTTAAGTCTGCCATAACATAAAAAATATAGCAGAATAAAAACAGACAGGTCAATATTCAATATTTATCATAAAAAAAGGACTGCCGTTATGGCAATCCTTTTTAACAAACATATTATTGTTTTGCTGGTATTAGAAAACGATTACAACTTCGCCGTCAGGATAGCGTGATGAAACAAAGTCTTTGATTTTCTGGCTCTGGAGAGCTTTTACAAGTGCCTTAACAGCAGATTTGTTTTCGTTTCCGGCTTTTACGGAGATGATGTTTACATAAGGAGAATCCTTACCTTCAACAATAAGTCCGTCCTTTGTTGCGCTCAAACCGGCAGGAATTGCATAGTTTCCGTTGATAACAGCTGCGTCAACATCGTTAAGAATACGAGGAAGAGAAGCTGCTTCAATCTCGCGGAACTTGAGTTTCTTTGAGTTTGATTCAATATCAAGCGGAGTTGCTGTGATTCCGGCAGAAGCCTTCAATGTAATCAATCCTGCTGACTGAAGAAGAAGCAGTGCGCGTCCTTCGTTTGTAGGATCGTTAGGAATTGCGATTGTAGCACCGTCTGCAAGAGCAGAAAGTTTTGAAATCTTCTTTGAATACAAAGCAACAGGTTCAACGTGGATTCCGCCGGCGTTTACCAAATGATAACCCTTTTCTTTGTTGAAAGAATCCATGTATGGAATGTGCTGGAAGAAGTTAGCGTCAATCTGACCTGATTCAAGTGCTTCGTTAGGTGTTACATAATCTGTAAATTCAACAACCTTTAATGTGATGCCCTGCTTTGCAAGGTCATCCTTTACGAGATTAAGCATTTCTGCGTGTGGTTCCGGTGTTGCACCAACAGTCAGTACAGAACCTGCATCTTTTTTTCCTTTTGCAAAAACAGTTGCGCAAAGCAATACCGCAACAACAACTGCAAATACTCTTTTCATTCTTTTACCTCCGAATAAAAATACATATAATAAAACCCCAGGGCAGCCTTATAGTTACCCTGAATTTTTAGCCTATCTTTTTGCAAGCAGTCCGGAACTAATTTTTGTTCCTATAAACTGAATGACTTCTACAAGCACAAGAATTACGACTACTGCCGCAATCATTATATCCGTACGGAACCGCTGGTATCCGTAGCGGATTGCCAGGTCGCCAAGACCACCGCCGCCGATTGCACCGGCCATTGCCGAATAGCCTATTAAGTTGATAATCGTGAGCGTAATACCCGAAACAAGCGACGGCATTGCTTCCGGCACAAGCACCTTGACGATAATCTGCATATTCGTTGAGCCCATAGCCTTGGCTGCCTGAATAACACCCGGATCAACTTCCTTGAGCGAAGTTTCAATAATTCTTGCAACAAACGGTGCCGCCGCTATAGAAAGCGGAACAATCGTTGCCGTAGTTCCGATACTTGTTCCCACAATTATTCTTGAAAGCGGAAAAAGCAGAATCATAAGAATAATGAACGGGAACGAACGCAAAATGTTTACAATACGGCTCAAAACCTGATTAAGCACAGGTTTTGGCATTATTCCCGAAACAGGATCTGTAACACAGAGCAGAATTCCGAGCGGAAAGCCCAGTATCAGCGAAAAAAGCGTAGACGAAAAAACCATTGCAAGAGTTTGAAGTGTGGCGCTGCCAACAAGTGTAACAATCTGTTCCATTTTATGCGTCCTCCTCTACAATGATTCCGGATTCTTTCAAGTAAGCGAGCGCTTTTTTTACTTCGCCCTCCTCGCCCGAAATATCCGTTATCAGCGTTCCTATATCTTCCGAAGGCAGGTGCTGAATACCGCCTGCGCGGATATTGTATTCTATGTCAAACTTCTTGGAGAGCCGGCTCATTACAGGCTCGCCTGTCGCACTGCCGACAAAGCGCAGCGTGTATTTGCCGCCGTCTTCGGACCAGCGCAGCAACGAAGGCTTTTCCTGCCGACCTGCGTCTGCACTTATGTGCGAAAGAAAATCTTTTGTTACTTCAGACTTAGGATGCGAAAAGATGTCTGTTACAAGCCCCTGCTCCACAACTTTTCCGTTGTCAAGCACGGCAACCTGCTCGCACGCGTCGCGCACAACTTCCATCTGATGCGTAATCATAACAACAGAAAGACTCATCTTAGCCTGAATCTCCCTGATAAGATTCAGAATAGAATGCGTTGTCTGCGGATCAAGTGCGCTTGTTGCTTCGTCGCAAAACAGAATATCCGGCTGAATGGCAAGTGCGCGTGCAATTGCAATACGTTGCTTTTGTCCGCCGGAGAGCGTACTTACAGGTGCGGAGCCTCTGTCTTCAAGCCCTACGAGCTTGAGCATTTCTGCCACACGGTCTTTTATTACACTGGAGCGGGTTTTGCAAATCTCAAGCGGATACGCAATATTCTGCGCCGCTGTTCTTGAGCTGAACAGGTTAAAATTCTGAAAAATCATTCCGATTTTTCTTCTGCGCTGAATCAGCTCTGCCTTGGAAAGGTTATCAACCCGAACATCATTGTAAAAAACGCTGCCTTCATCAGGTGTTTCAAGCAGACTGACCAAGCGGACCAACGAAGACTTTCCCGCGCCGCTTTTACCTATTATTCCAAAAATCATGTTTTCGGGGATTTTTAAAGAAACCCCGTTTACGGCAGTAATACTGCCGGTGGAACTTGTGTATGTTTTTTTTAAGTTTTCAAGCGTTATATTCATTATAACCTCTGTAACCCCGTCATTTTTATGTACGTCATATTACACAAATACACAAAAAAACACAATTATCGGTTTTGCAACGCAAATCTTAAAAAGAGATATACACTTAATAACCTACTTTGTCAATAGGTTATGAGATAGTAATATGAAACTTAATTTACTTCCATCAGACTTTCTACAGAACACTCAAGTGCTTTTGACAGCGCAAGTACAGTCTCCGCTTTTGCTGCATTTATGCTTTTTTGCCCCTGCTCATACTGCTGGATTGTTCGCAACGGTACACAGGAGATTTCCGAAAGCTCACTTTGCGAAATCTCTGCTTCCATGCGAAGTCTTTTAAGGTTTGTTGAAACTTTTCGATTGTTATATATTTCAATCATCTTATCGCAGAATTCAGAAATGTCCATTTCATGATACGGATTGTACATCGCTAATATCTCTGTTATTGGAATCAGAGAATCTATCTGTTTAAAGCTTAGGTTTGTATACCACTGGAAATATGCCAAAGCCCAGCCAGTCCAATACTCAGGACTTCTGTTTGCGGCGGGGCGATATTCTTTTGCCAAGGAAAAATCTCCAACAACTTCAAGCGCAAGTTCCACTCCGGATTTTCCTGCAATTATAGAAGATTCGCCCTTTTCAAAGCGTTCTGATATTTTTGAAAGAAGAAACTTTTTATAAAAATCAGTCAGCTGTTCATTTAAATCATAAACCGCAAAATCAAGCATTAACGCAAGATTCGTTTGAGCTTTTAAAAGATAAGTTTTATCGTAAGCGCGGATCATCGCCCTTAATCTCCTCGTCCATAATCTGGACCATATACAGGTCACCTCGCTGGCGTTTGTTCCGTTCCACATCCAAATACTGGCGGCGTGCAGTTTTGTCTCTTAATTCTTTTTTTGCAAACCATTCAGAAGCTTTTGCAGTTTCGCAGCCCTCAAACCTGATTGCATCAAACGCTTTTTTACTTTTAAGCACAAACTGTGTACCAAGCTCACCAAGTTTCATGGCATTGCCCAGCTGCCGAACAGAGATAGTACCGTTTATAAAATCCTGCGCAAAAGAAAAATAGCTGTCATCAGCCCTGTAGCCGGTAATAATGTCATATTCTTTGTACGGAACAGCAAAGTTTTTTAAAATATATTCTTTTGCTTCGTGTGCAAGAGCCGAACCTATATCAAAAATCCTGTTTTCAAGCAAAACGGCAAGCCAGTTAAGAATTGTATACTGATTTGAATTTAAATTAAAAACAGTAAGCCCGTCTGTTTCAATTTTGTAGATGTTTGCATAGCCATCAGCGTCTTTTGAAACACCCCACTCTTTTGCCATGTTCAGTTCTTCGGTACAATAAAAACCCAAACCATAATCATTATGACCTTTTCCAAATCCAAAGAGAGGCTTTTTTATAATTTTGTCCGAACCATGATAAATCAGTTTTTTCATAAAAGTATTATACTCCCAAAGGAGTATAATACTCAAGGATTATTTTTAGGTCGGTTTTTGCAGATACAATTGCATTATTCGGTCGAAAAACGCAATGGGGTGCTAGAGAATCTCATCGAATGATAATAGCTTTAGTAACGTTTTTATGACGGTTACGGAGAAAATATGTTACGTTGTATATTCTGTGTAATCTATTCCGAATTGTTCCCTGAAGTTCATTACCAATCTTAGGTCTGTTCTTGCCCTGATAACGTATTTGTCATTGCATTCATCGCAACAACGAAATTTTTCACCGTCTTCTTTGTAATATATTGGCCAAGTGGAATTACCTATACCTTTGAAAGTCTGCTTACATAAAAAACATGTTCCGTGTTCTTTACCAAATACTCTCCTCATTCTCAAAGCAAAATCGGTTATTGTTTTCTCCATTTCTTTTTTTCATATACATAACCTGTTTCTATAACTATGCAAAAAATAATCACAAAAGCTTTTTAGGGAACCTTTTCCCAACATTAAGTCCTGAGCCATTTTGAGTAGTTTATAATGTTTGTCTGATTCATTTATTTTTGCATATTCCAAAGGAAGCACTCTCGTGTCCAAATTATCAAAATACAAAAGATCGGGATTTTCATTTTCCTCTTTTAGAAATTCAACCCAAAAAAGATTATCTGAAACACTTATATTTTGTCCTGTTTTATCAACTTCATCTTGAATATGTTTACAAATAAAAGCAGTTTGCGGATTTTTATAAGTGGAAAAAATACCAATTTGTGAATCTTCAATAGAACAGACTATATCCCCGTTTTTAAATGGATACGGAACAGGGATGAATGCCCGGGCAAAATTATCATATTTACCGAATTTTACAGGCTCCAGATGAACAGAAGAAATCTTCTGTATTTTTTTCTGACTGTTAAAAACTACATCAATTCGATTTTCATTATTCAGATAACGTTTATGAATAATAAACTCACCGTTATGACTCGGTTGAGTTGATCCAGTATCACGTTTATAAAGCTTAAAATAATTATCCGCATAATCAATTACTTTCTGCAAATCAGAAAACAATCTGTCATCATTAAAATATTCCGCGCATCCTGCATATCTGAAAGAAAACATAAAATACTGATTTTCTTCCTTGGTATAAAATTTCTTTTCCAGTTCTTCCTGAAATCTAATTCGATCTTCAAGCTGCCGGTTTAATTCTTTGTATTCATTATCATCCCTGATAACCTCTTGTATTAGCTTCCAAAACTTGAGCTTTTCTTCGTTTGTAAGCATCGGGTTTCTGTAAATCAAACCTGCCTGTTCAAACAGTGTAAAAACCTTGTGTGTTTTTTTACATTGAGCAAGTATATCTTTTGAAGCAATCAGTTTTTCCAATGGAATTAGTAATTCTGTTTTCATACGTTGAATTCTCCTTTTTGTGAGTTTTCAGATGATTTACAGATATATCTTAATCTGTGTGAAAATATTACTTTCAGTAAGGTTTATTATCTGGACCAAAGGAATAATGTTTTCTTCTACCAGGCAGTAAAAAGGCCATGAAAGTTCTTCTCCGAGTTCGGAATATCCGCACAAGCAGAAATTCTTTTTTACAGGCCTGTCTTCCAAAGTAAAAGGTCTGTCTTTGTCACAGCCAAAACTAAAAATATCAAATTCATCATAGTCCTCATTGCTGGAGCCAATTGGAACAGTACAGTACAAAGTGGCAGAAATATCATAATCAGGTTCGCCGCTCATCTTTTTTTCCGTTTCCTGTATTTTTGCAATCAGCTCAAACATCTTTTGGTAAAGCATGTCGTTGATCTCTAATAGTTTGGCAACATTCTCACTATTCAAATTAATTGATTTATTGGCAGCCATTACCTGTCTATTGCGAATAAAATGATTTTCCATTTTTAGCTGCCGGATTTTTTTATTGTTTTTATCAATTTGAGCCTGTCCGCCGGTAATATTCATAATTAGCTCCCTAATCAAAATGAATAAGCAGGCTGTAAAAATGAGTTTTTAAGAATCACATTCCTGCTGCAAATGAATATACAACAGGAGAATATCATTTAGTGAGATTGGATTATATGTTTTTATTTTTTTTTAAAATCTCTAAAACCGTACTGCCAAACCGGCTACAGGATAATACACAATTCTGGCAAGAACGTTTTTTTCTGCCAGCTGCAGCATTTTTTCATACAGGGCAAACTGCCCTTTGTATTTACCTGCATAATGTGAGCTTGCTTCATCCAGAATTTGAGTTTTTGTACCCGGAAAGGTTTTATAATCAACAAGGACAACACCGTCTTTTGTTTCCCAAAGAAAGTCTATGCTGCCGGTAACAATCTGCCCTTCCTGTAAAAACTTGAACGGAAGTTCGTGATATGTTTTTATGCAGTCTCCATATTCATTTTTCAAAAGAGAAACAAGACCATTCCATGAACTGATTATTTCATTCGGATTTGAAAGTACGTTTTCAAGACCACAGGATTTTATATACTCTGCAATTTGAGCCAAAGCATTATCAGCATAACTTTCAATAACACAGAAAATATTATGAATACAAGTTCCAACCACCTGCATATCAGCCACGCCGCCTAATGTTATGCGAGGACATAAGTTCTCAAAAACAACAGGCTCTATTTTGCCGCCTTGCGCTCCACTCGGCTGAATATCGCGTGGTTCATAATCTTTTGCATTTTCCTTGTTTTGAGGAACAAATACCATCTCATTCTGTTTTTTAAATTTCCAGTTTTCATCTGAAAGGTTAGAATCATCCTTGTAAAACATAATTCCGCTGCCAAGCAAATCTGCTTTTTCGCTTGCTACAAAATTATTACATACAGGCACACCGAAAGTTTCAAAACACAAAAGAGGATTCTTTTGGTTCAACGCAAAAATCAAATAATCCCGCGGGCGCGTCATTGCAACATACATAAGACGTTTTTCTTCGGCAAGAGTTGTTGTTTGTATTTTGCAATAGTCTTCGTTTTCAATAATCCGTGATTTAATTTCCTGAACAGGCACCTTCTTCTTTGTTCCGAATGTCCACGGCAAAACAGAAATAAGAATTTGAGAGTATAGATTTTCTTCGGTCGGTTTTTGTCTGCGTACAGTACGAACACCGTAAAAGCTTTTTCTGATTAATGAATCCTCTTCAATCGGGTTATTATCAAGCGAAAGAAGAATAACTGTTTCCCATTCCAATCCTTTTGAACCGTGGAAAGTGAAAAGACGAACACCATCTTCATCACCCAAGGTACTGATTCTTTCCTGTGAATAGGCAATAAAACCGTAAATCGTTGCAGGCAGCGACATTTGCAGACAATGTTCTTCGTATTTTTGTGCAGCTTCTATAATCGAATCAAAAACCTGCTCACTATGCGTGCTGCCGTTCCAGCTTTTTGCAACAGCACAAAGGTTTAATTCAATCACAAGAGTTTGAACCAAAGCCTTTACACTTAAATTTGTATAGGCCTTTTTACGCTCAAGCAATTTTTTTATCAGCGGAATATCACAAAGATAATCCGTATCCTTTTTTGATTCATCACAATTTAACGTTATTTTTTCATCAAGAATTCTTGCGGCATCGTATCCGGGTTCTGAAAGATATGCAATCTGTGCACGAGCCAGAGTATCCGTAGAATTTGCAATAAGCGACAGCAGCGCATTCAAGAGAACAAGTTCTTTTTGTTCTCCGTCACTACCCTCTTCGCGTAGAATAGGTATGTCGTATTTTTTTAATTCCGCGGCAAGAGAATCAAGAGAGTCATTATCCCTTGCAAGAACTGCAATCGTATTCGGCAAAACCCCATCCGCAATTTTAGCAGCGATTCGTTGAGCAAGAGATTCTGTTCTAAGCTGCTCATTCTTGCCGTCTATATTCCAGAACAGGAGATTTTTATCTGACTGTCTGCATTCGCGGTGTGCCTTGAGAGCAACCTGTGTTTCATCCAGAATATCAGAGAATAATGGAACAAAAGTTTTGTTCACCACATCAACGACAGGCTGCACAGAACGCCAGCTTGTATCAAGAGGAGGAAGTGCTTTGTTCCCATTATTTCCCTTTGCTATTATATCCGTTACGGCTTTTATAAGCTCCGTATCCGTTCCACGGAAGCCGTAAATTGCCTGTTTAAAATCACCTACCCAGATGCTTTTTTGAACACATTCAGAAAGTCTGTCAAAAATCTTGAGCTGAATCGGCGAACTGTCCTGAAACTCATCTACAAAAAGACATGTGTATGTTTTGGAAATATCTTCGCGTACTTCAGGGAATTCTTTCAAAAGCCTTAAAAGCAGAGTTTCCATATCAGTGTAGTCTATTACCTGACGCCTCTTTTTATATTCAGCATAATCCGCCCGCCATTTCTCAGCAAAATTAAACATAAGGGTAATAAACTGTTTCAGTGATTTTCTTACGGATTCAGTCTGCCACATCTTTTCCAGTTGCAACTGCATGGCAGTTTTTTGTTCCGTTTGACAAGCCTCAGTCTTGAATTTTTCAAGCGCAGATGCAAGGCTGTTGAAAAAAGAAAGCCCACGCTTTTTACTGCGGAGTTTTCTAAGCATTTCCTGCCCCGCAATCTTTCTGTTTTCTGATTCTCCTGATTGTTTTCCCTGCTCATTGATAAAAATCAGCTCATTCAGGAGTTCTGTAATTTCACCATCACTGATATTAATGCTAAAATCACCTGCATAAATATTTTCAACAAGAGAAAGCGAATATTCCCGGCTGGCAGAAAAATCCTGCATTTCGTATGCTTCGGCATATTCAACTATTTTGCTCAGAATCTCATTCCAAAAATCATAATTGATTCCATACTTTCCACTTTTGTATGAATAAGTTATGGCAAAATCTTCCGCAAAGTTTTTAAGAAACTCCAGCTCATCCTTTGAAGCAAGATTTGCAAGTGACTGACTTTTATAAAAGCCCACATCCTCATCGTTCATAACTTTTAAGCACGGACTCATTCCCAGCAAATACCAGTATTTGTTTATCAGCGAATTTGCTATGCTGTGTACCGTACCTATCAAAGCCTGATTCAAACGTTCTGCCTGCTCAAGAAGTCCTCTCTCATAGAGTTTTTCTTTTGCCTTTTCTTTAAACTCATCCGCAGCCTTAACTGTAAACGTTGTAAGAATTACGTTCTCAGGCAGAACAGAACCGTTTTGGATTGCATCTGCAAGTTCTTCTGTAAGACGATAAGTTTTTCCGCTTCCTGCGCTTGCACTTATATACTGAACATTTTTCACTGCCGCTTCTCCTTAAAAAGACCATAATTCGAATAAGCGTTGGCTTCCTTCAGACCCTCATCCGTAAACTTTAAAGGAACAAGCTTTTCTTTCTTTGTATCGTTCGCATAAGTCAAACTTTCCGCAGTCAAACCTTCACCCTCTTCTATCAAACCTTTTGTAATCTGATTTTTGCGGTATTTGTAGGAATTGCGGATTTCTTCAAGCAAATCGGTTTTTCGTTCATCGTCGTCTACATGTACCTGCAGCAAGTTTCCTTTGTATGCGTCAGTAGAGATAATCAGTACTTCCGGTAACAGTATGTAGGCAGCAGATACCGCCTTTTTATTTTCCATTCTGAAAATAAGTTCTTTATACAGGGTTGTCTGTATGGAACGGTTTTCTTCCAAGAGCTTTTTATAATTCTTGGTATTTCCGCTCCACTTAAAATCCCAGACAATAAGATTTCCACTTTTATCCGCAAGAATACAATCCGCATAGCCTTTTATAAGGATAGATCCTTCAAAGTCCATACACTCACTCTGCAACTGTTTTTCACATTCAACAACATGCAGATTATTTGTTTCGATTACATCCTTAAGGGCTGTAACACAATCACGCAGCTTTGACTTAAAAAGGCCGCATTCCATTTTGTTTTCATCCTGTAAAAGAACAGCACCGTTGGAAGCAACACAGTAATCAAAAATATCATCAAAAGACTGCTCTTTGCTGCTCATGAATGTTTTTTCTATTACAGCATGTGCAACTGTTCCTTCCGAAGTCCAAATCGCGGGTGCAGAATCAATTCCCTTTCCTCTGATTCCCGAAAGCTCAAATACATAATCAAAAGGATTGTAAATGAGTTTTTCAAGACCGGTAGGGCTTTGATACTGCGGAAACTTTATATGTTCTGCATTCTTTATCCGCAGGAACTCTTCACCTTCACTCATTCCGTTATCTGTAAGCTTTGGTTTGTCAAAATACTTTTTATCTGTTTCAGGGTTTTTGGTAATGTCGGCAAGATTCTTTATCTGTTTATTAAGCCTTATATAAAGAGAGTTTTTTACAACCGTCTGTGAACCTGTTTTATCGACCACAACAAGCGAGAGTTTTTCCTTTGTATTTGCAAAAGGCACAAGGTGTGCAAGTTTTATACATTTTCTTTCCAAGTTTTCCTCATACCAAAGCGGCGATTTTGAAAGAACTTCCTTTTCGTTTGCAAACAAAAAACCTGTACTCAAAGGTGTTTCATCATTATTGTAAAAATCACACCAGATTGTTTTTTGCGCAAAACCGCACATTGCGCCGGCATCCGTAATCATGCAGCGGCAGCCTTTTTCTGCATCGTATTGCTGTACGCTCATAGTTTTATTCAAACCGGCGATAAGAATTTCCAACTGAGAAGAATCAATCACAGGCTGTTCATAGGCTCCAAGAACAGCAAGAAGTGTGTGACACTGTGATTTTACATTTGACAGAACACTGGCTGTTTTTTCATCGTTTGAAGCAAAAATAATTTTGTTGCACCAAGCCATAAGATTATTTACAAACAAAACAATTTTATCAATTTCTATTTCTGTTCCACCAGGCTGTACATCAATATCAGGCAGAAACGCTTTAATCTGCTTTTTTATTTCTTCATCTTCAACTTTTGCAATAATATGACGGCACTCCTCATTGTAGTAGCCGCCGCGATAGATAATCTTTTCTGCGAGTTGTTTACGCAAACTATAATCCAATGGGCTCATCGGAACACAAAGCCATTCAACTATTGCAGAAAGCTTGAGAGGGCGCAGCAAAGATCCAAGTCCTGTTATTAAAATCTGACCTGTCTGCAAAAGACCGGGTTCTATTTGTGAACCTGAAACAGGCTTTCCTTCAAGACGAAGATAGTTATCAAACAGCCGGGAATTGGAATTAATCCATACATCAGCCGTGTCTTCAGGCAAAAGCGAAAGATAACGGAATGCCTCATCCTGATTTTCAAAATGCAGAATTTCAAAAGAACCGTCGTTTGCAAGTTCTACAGGTTCAGAAGAATCAGATGCAAGCAGTTTGTATACCTTTGCCAAATCGTTATCTGTATTTGCAGAACTATTAAAAACATCAACTGTAGCTCCGCGTTTTTCCAAAGCCTCCAGCAGCTTTATTTCAAGCGGTGCAAAACAATCTCTGTCAAAGGGAACTGTAATTTTAATATTGCTAGATTTATCGGGCAGTATATCAGGCAGTGAGCATCCATCTTTAATCTTTTGAATAACAAAAAGAATCTCTTCACCAAAAGACGGCGAATCAAAATACTTTTCAATGTCTGCAAGTGCTTTTATCCTCCTTGATGGAACGGAGGCCGCTTTGTCCCAGCCGAGAGCAACAAGGGAATCACGCCATAAAAGACATTCACGCGCCGTATTCAACGCATCCAAATCAAAGGACTTTATAAGAACCGAATCATGGACTTCTGTAAAATACTTTTTCATTGCAGAATAGTATTCGGTAAGTCTCTGCTCATCAGGCTTGCGTTCAAAGCAAATACCTGCATAAAGCTCAAGCGTATCAATTAAGCCCAAAGTATTTACAATCTTTTGATTGAACAGTGGTTTTTCCAAATTAACAAAAGTAAAAGACCCGAAAGCGGGAGAATAAAAAATCTGCATAGTTAATTTAATTATATCACGCTTTATTATCATTTAGTGAGATTGTTTTTCACAAATCTTGTGAGGCTTTTCCTGCTTTTTGCAAAAATCTATTACAGACTTTGTTCCGCGTGATTTACCATCCCAAAAGATGACTACCAAATCCGCGGCAAGAACCATCTCTTTGTTTCTTACAATTCCGGCTCCGCGTCCGTATTGCTTCCAGTCTGGTTTATGCTGTTCAATCACAAGATTATGTGATTCCGCCCATTGTTCCGCAATGGTATCTGCTCCTTTTGCACCACCGGAAATCAGTACAAGATTGGGATGTTCAGAATAAACTTTATCCAGCTCACCAAAAATGAGTTCTTTATCCGTAATAGTTCTTGAACCGCTTATCATAAGTTTAAAAGGTTCGCCGCTGTTTTGTGTTTTTTCCATATTAAAATCCATTTCCCTTGTCTATCAGGTATCTTGTTATTATTGCCCTAACGTTCCCTTCTGTTTTTTCAACTGCCTGTTGCAGAAAGTCTTTATGTTCTTCTATATAACGTTCAGCTTTGATAAAATCCGGCCACAGCGCCCTGCAATTATCAATAATGATTTCTTCCCCATAAACCTTTGGAGAAAAATAAGGAATGTGGGGACCGTGATATTTTAGACTTCCGAATTTGGATTTGTATTCAATGACAAAATCCTTTGTGCTATATTCAATATGCAATGCAACATCATATTGAACAAATACAAGCTGCTTTCCGACTGGACGGGCTTTTTCAGAATCATACGCATACTTCTTTCTTATAAAGTGAATAAACCCTTTGCCGGTGATAAATCCTTTCAGGTATTCCTGAATTGTACCTTTGTTCTTTATAAGAAAATCCATTATTGTTTCTATTTCAGAAGCGGTAAAAACGCATTTGTCTTTGCCTTCAATAATCTCAGGATTCTTTATTCTCATACAAAGCTCTTTGGAACTATCATACTCTTCTGTTTTATTCCGTCTGTTTTCAAAATGAATTGCCCCGTACGGTCTTAATCCAGGACCGCACTTGATATTGCACGGCAAACCGAATTCCGCGCCATGAATTACAATAAATCCATCTGTTTTTTCAACACACATGTTGTTCTCCTTTTAGCCGGTATAATGCCCCGGCAAGTTGGAATAAATCCAGCATAAGAGAATTATTAAACTACATCATTATCATTTAGTGACATTACAAAAAAACTGACTTTTTCTTTCATTTGGTGATATAATCTTCTCATGGCAAAAGAATCAAAAGAAGATACACGGCAGTCCGGCAAGGAAATCTTCCGCTTATTTCAGCTTGACGCATTGTTTCAGGAAGAAAAATACTATTCCATTGATGACCTTACACAACGGCTCGAAGTTTCGGCGGCAACGCTGAACCGCGATTTAAGAAGGCTCAAGGATAACTATAACGCTCCTTTGGAGTACAACCGCACGTACGGCGGTTACCATTATACAAGCAGACTGTACAAGTTTCCGGCGGTTTTTGTTACCGAAGAAGAAATGCCCGCATACGGCATAGTAATGAAACTCTTTGAGATTTTTCAGAACACACCGCTTTATTCACCTCTTTTGAATATCTGCGAAAACTTTGAATATCCCGTAAAATCAGAGATGATTGACGTAAACCAGATTAACTTTAAGAACTCACACCTGCAGGAAAAACAATGGTTTGAAACACGCATAGTAATGGCAAAACGCGTGCCTGACACAGTAGACGAAGAAGTTTGGAAAACAATTCTCTGTGCATTAAAAGACAACTATCCGCTCCAGTTTGACTACGAATCCGTAAACAACAATCAGGAATCCGAGAACAGAACCATTGAACCGTGGCAGCTGATTTTTGACCGCGAGCAGTGGTACCTGACAGGCATGGCAAGCAAATGGGACAAACCCGACGAAAAAACCGAACGTACTTTTGTAGTTCCAAGAATGAAGAACCTGCGTCTGATTAAAAAGCATTTTTCCCTGCCGGCAGAAGCAGAATGGATGCACGAAAAATATACACTCGGCTTTTTTGGCGTTCAGACAAACGGAGAAAAAGAACTTTGCAAATTTATTTTTCAAGGTTCTGCCCTCTATTATGCGCAGGCTGATTTTGCCCCCGACAAGCAGATTCAAAAATATACAGGCCCCATCCCTCACAAAGACGATGCAATCCTCGTTACATTTACCAGTAACCAATGGCCGGGCATATTCCGCGACTTTTTTTCCTACGGCGGAGACATTATTCCGCTTGCCCCGGAAAAACTGGTACAAAAGTGGAAAGCCAAAGTTCAGGATATGGTAAAATACCTGTAATTTTTTTATCTTTTTTCTCATCCAATATCACTAAATGATAACAGCTTTATGTATCATCACCTTTTGAGGTGAATAAAAACCATGAGTAAAACACACAAACTACACACCCATAAAGCTCATAGTGATAAAAGGAGTGATTTCCAAAACAAAAGCAGAAAGACAAATTTCCGTATGCGTATAAAAAGCATCCTGAAAAAGAGTACTGATTATGAGGAAATAACCCTGCCACTTGAAAAGGAAATCATCACAAAAAAAACAAGCACCGGTTACATAAGCCCGATTGATACAGAAGCAAGTCTGATAAAACAAGTGCTTGCCCGCAAAAAGGCTGTTATGAATGGGTATCCGGCAAATGTATGGTGGTTGTTTCATCGTTTAGACAAGATACTAATAAATGCAGCAAAACAAAAAGATTCTTCACACAAAGCTTGCTCATCATCAGAAAAAATTGACAAAACCTACTATTTACAACGTAGCTTTCAAATCCTTTCCGAAGAAGAATTAGTGAAATGTGTTCACAAATACTTTGCAAGCAAGGGCGGAAAGCAGAAGTAACTCACACTACGGCTGACCGTTTGTGGTTTCATAACAATGGGCTTATTCAGTAGAAAAACACAAACAAATATTTTTTACTTTTTTCCCCGTCCATTATCACTAAATGAGATTTTCATCCTGTACCTTATACTCATAAACCAATTCTAAAGGAGTCACGGTATGGTAGAGTTTCGTAATGATGGTAAGAATGCGGAAGTACAGTATTCATTCACAGATTTTGATGAGCGCATCGGAAAGGTTTTTGAAACAGCATGCAAACAGTTGTTTGAAACAATAAAAGAGCCTGTTTTGCAGGAATGCAAAACGCTGCGTTCTATCGTAGAAGAAGTGGCATCGCAGGATGAGTTTTATGGGGACACCTTTGATGAACAGTCTTTGTTCTGGAATTATGGCAAGGATGAATATAAGGAGTGTTTGGAAAGAGACCTTGCCCGTAAGTTCTCTGACTTCATTTTTGACTTTTATAAGGAAGAATGCTTTCCGCGCGGCGTAATGACTAAAATTCAAAAGCTTGGTAATGTTGGTCGCAACAAGATCGAAAAGAAGCTTGCAGAACGAAAGGACTACACTCATTTTAACCTTGCTTTCCATAAATCATTTTTATCTTTTGAAGATATTGCCCGCTTTGATGACAGAAGCGTCCAAAAGATAATTCGTAATATCAATAACACTGATTTGGCAGTTGCCCTTAAGAATTCCAGTGATGAGTTGAAAGAAAAAATTGGAAGTGTCATGAGCAAACGTGCAAAACAAGAGCTTTTTGAGGATATTGAATATATCGGGCCAGTTTTGAAACGCGATATTGTAGACCGTCAGCAAAAGATTCTACAGGTGATGGAAGAGCTCTATTCCTGCCATGAATTAGCCTGGGGCGATGATTGGGTAAACTAAATTGCGTCATCCGGTCGGATTTTGCAGATACAAGCGCATTATCCGACCGAAAAACGCAATTAAACTTGCAATATTCGGTCGAATAATGCAAATGAAGGTGTCAAGATTATTTCTTCTTACTTAATCTTACAAAATTATCAAAAATATGCTATGATAATCAAATAGGAGGTACAAAATGAGAATGATAACAAAAGAGCAAATAAAACAGTATGAAAATTCCAACGATGTTCTTTCTTTCATCTTGAACACTCCCAAACCAGATTTTACAGAACTGAACAGACTTTCAAATCAGTTTGAAGAATCCATGCGTAAAACACACGAAGAAGACCGCAAGAAAATCGCAATGGCGGTGAAAAACTAATGATAGTTGAATTTTCTCTACTGGACACAGAAATGTATTCTCTGGAGCATATAAACGATTCATCCGAGAATACATTTCTTATAGAACAGTTTGAAACAAACGATAATTCTCGTGGACTTGAATACTATCTAAAAGATATTGCTTTATATGACGAAACTCACAATTTAAGCCGCACATATCTTGTAAAAGATAAGACTACACAAGAGCTAACCGGATATTTTTCTCTTAGAACAGGTCTTATTACTCGGCAAGTACAGGATGACAAATTTGATTCAATTCCAGCCATTGAACTAGCCAATTTTGCCGTCAATTCTGATTACAAAAAGAATCATCCTGACATAAAGCTACTGGGATTTTATATATTCAAAAATTTCATAATTCCAATAACAGAATGTATTAGCAAATATCTGGGAGTTCATGCGTTGTATATCTATGCGCTCCCGAATGACCGCCTTATAGATCATTATGGCAAGATGGGATTCTCCCGGCTTCCGCCAGAACAAGAACAGTTTGTGCAATTCCATGTAAAGCCAAAATATGATGAAGGGTGCATTTTTATGTATCAAGTTTTGTAATTAAGAGGCACTTACTACAATCTGCAACATTCTTTCCATTGCGCCGTCAGGCAAGCGGTCTGCTGACCGTTTGCGTTTTCAATGCTAAGGATTGGGAACTGAAAAAGTACACCTGCCAATTTCTTCGCTTGTTTTTTTTGCGACAATCAGTTCACGACGGAACATGCCACTTTCTTCATTTTTGTTATTTTCATTGTGAATATAAATAATGCTATCCGCATTATACTCTACAAACAAGCGTTTAAATTTTCTTAATAGCTCTAAGTCTGACCTAGGAACTGATAAATCAACCTCAGATAAACAAACGATGGGCACACTGAGTTCTTGTGCCAGGGCTTTTAATTTCATCATTATTTCCGTCATTCTTTCATAATGACGTCTATAACCATCATCATCTACCCTAATACAAAAACTATTATCAATAAAGACAATAGTTTGCTCTTGCTCATCTTCATACACACACTGCCTTACTTTATCACAAAGCTCATCAATTTTAATATATTCGATGGAATCGAAGAGATAAATAGAATCACAAACAAAATCTGCGGAAAAAATGATTTGCCCGGCTTTATTTTTTGTATCTAAATCTTTCACACAACCAGTACAGTGTTTCCTCGATAATACTTCGGCAAGTAAATTAACTGATTTTTGATTTCTCACACCGTGAGAATAAAGAACTGGTTTTACAGTATTATTCTTAATTAAACTTTTAATGACAGCAAAAATAAATGTCCCTTGTCCTGCATGGATTTTTCCATTCACAATTGTTAATTCACCCGGAAAGAATCCGCCGGTAAGTTCATCCAATTCACTAATTCCAGATTTTACTGGAGGCATTGTTTGCATATTTATCTCCTTGCAGCCTTTATAATGCCGCAGGAGAATCTCATTTAGTGAGATTGTTCCCTGCCAAAAGTTTTATCCCTTTTCCCCGGCCAATATCACTAAATGATAACAGCTTTATGTATCATTCCCATGTTTCTTGCCGCGTTGAGCAGCGGAAAACCAGAGGTAACGGATTAGTTTTACAGGTATAATGTTCAGGTTTTATATCTGAATAAAATTCTATGAAAAGATGAAAACCTGTTATACAATGATAGAATAATCGATCCACCTGGATTTTATATGAACACTTCCGTTTGTAATAATATAAGAAAGACGGATACGGAGAAAATATGTTATATGCCGTCTGCACAAAGATAATATTGGAGGAAAAACACAATGGGATTTGCACAACCAATTTCAATTAAAAACGCAATTGATAAAATTCATGAAAAAAAATATTTGCTTCCTGCAATTCAACGGGAATTTGTTTGGAGTACAGAACAAATAGAAACTTTATTTGATTCTATAATGCGAGGTTATCCAATCAGTTCATTTTTATTTTGGGAAGTAACTGAAGAAAACATTCCAAAATATCAATTCTACGAATTTATAAGAAATTATCACGAAAGAGATAATATTCATAATGAGAAAGCAAACTTAACAGGCGAAAAAAGTATAACAGCAATTCTCGATGGACAACAAAGATTAACATCTTTATACATAGGCTTAAAAGGCTCGTACTCCTATAAAATGCCAAGAATGCGATGGGATAATGATTTAGCATTTCCTAAAAGAACTTTATGCTTAAATCTTCTTTCTAAAGCAAATGATTCTAATCTTGAGTATGATTTTGAATTTCTAACAAATGAAGAGCGTTCTAAAAATGATGATGAACATTTTTGGTTTGAAGTTGGAACTGTTTTATCTTTCAAATCACCTGGTGATGTAAATAATTTTTTGATTGAAAATGACATCTTTACAATGGAAAAAGAAAAAGCGCATTTTGCAAATGACGCTTTATATAAACTTTATTCAGTTATAAATGAACCATCTATCAATTTCTTTCTGGAAGAAAGCGATTCTTTAGACAAAGTTCTCAATATATTTATTCGAGTAAATAGCGGTGGTACACAATTAAGTTATTCGGATTTATTGCTTTCTATAGCCTCTGCCCAATGGGAAGAAAAAGATGCACGTGAAGTAATAACCGAATTTGTGGATGAAATAAATAAATTTGGAGATGGATTTAATGTTAATAAAGATTTCATTTTAAAAACTTGTTTAGTATTATCAGATTTTAAGGATATTGCCTTTAAGGTTGATAATTTCAATCAAGATAATATGCTGAAAATCGAGAAAAACTGGGATGCTATTACAAAAGCTATAAGACTTTCATATAATCTATTAGTAAGTTTTGGATATAATCGCGACAGCTTAACTTCAAATAACGCAGTTATTCCTATCGCTTATTATTTATTAAAGCAAAACTGTCCTGATAATTTTGATATATCGCAAAAATATGAAGATGATAGGAAAGAAATATTCCGATGGTTAGTATCTGCGTTGTTAAAGAAAGTGTTTAGTGGACAACCGGATAATGTACTTCGTCCTATACGCGAAATAATTCGAACATCAAATTCGATTTTCCCAAGACAAGCAATTTTTGATAAACAAAAGGGAACTTCAAAATCATTTACATTTGATGATGATGAAATTGATAATTTATTCAATTATCAATATGGAAATGCTTTTACTTATTCAATTTTAGCTACAATTTATCCATCTCTTAATTTTAAAGGAAAATTTCATGAAGACCATATATTCCCCAAAACTCTTTTTAAAGAAAAAAAATTAAGAAAGATTGGAATTCCAGAAGAAGATATACCTTTTTATTTGGATAACTATAATTGTCTTGCAAATTTACAGTTATTGGAAGGTATTCCTAATCAAGAAAAATCAAAGCGCATGTTTGATGAATGGATTATAGAAACATATCCAGATGAAAATGATAGAAAAGTGTACATGGAAAGAAATTATATTCCAGATTGTTCACTGGATATAAAAAACTTTAAGGAATTTATAGAAAAGCGAACAGAATTAATTACCAAAGCTATAAAAAATAAGCTTAAATAATTAACCGAAAACTTTAACTCCGACAGCGGCTTAAGCCGCTGCAGAAAACCAGAGGCAACGGATTAGTTTTACAGGGATATTGATTCAGCATAGGGGTATGGGAAAGATGAGTTTGATAAGGATTTAGATGATTTGATTCAATCATGAAAGAATTGAATTATTAAAAATCTTGATAAACCGTAATTTTTTATCATCTAAAACTCTATACTGTTTTATAATAAAAATAATAATGCAAGTTAATTAGACAAAGCTCTGGAAACGTTATAAAGATAAAGGTTAAGTGTCATAATTTGACACTTATTAATGATATACTTAAAAAACTGGAGACAAAATATATGATTTCAAAACAGGCACTTGGTAAAACACTTTGGACAATGGCTAATATCCTCTACGACAAGGTTGATGATTATAAATCTTATATCTTGCCTTTACTTTTTTATAAGAGGCTTTCTGATAATTACCAGTGGGAAGATGAAAATAATATAAAACAGTTTGTTAAAGAAAATGGACGTGAACCGACAGCTGCTGAGAAGAAAATTATTTTAAAAGATAAACATGACTTTATTATTCCAGATGGTTATTTTTGGGAAGAAATACGAAGTGCTCCTACTGACCAGAAGAATGAAAAACTTGAAAAAGCTTGTGACAAAATTGCAGAAGTAAATAAGGATGCAAACGGTAAACAATACCTTAAAGGTATTATTGATTCATGTCGCTGGAATGCACCGGCTCAGGACGGTTCTGGAAAAAAGAAGCTTGACCCTGATGTTTTATCATCTCTTATTAGTTATTTGAATCCTGTAGATTTGAGTAATAAAAATGTAACTGTCGATGTCCTTGGTGATGCATATGAATATCTTATCAAAAAGTTTGCAGATGAAAATAAAGGAGGAACTGTTGCAGGACAATTTTACACTCCTCAGCAAGTTGTAGATATAATCGTAAGATATTTGAATCCTCAGAAAGGTGATTCTATTTATGATCCTACATGTGGTTCTGGTGGCTTTTTGATTAATGCTGCTCACTATGCGCAAGAAAAATACAACAATAAAAAAGCTGTTCGTTTATTTGGTCAGGAACTTATTCCTAATACCTGGGCAATAGCAAATATTAACATGATTCTTCATGGATTAGATGCTCAAATAAAACGAGAAAACACTATCTTACATCCACAGTTTACAGAAGATGATAATGATCTTGTTGTAAAAAAGTTCAATAAGGTAATGGCTAATTTCCCTTTTAGTCAACCAAACTGGGCTGGTAATGGTGAAGTAAAAAAAGATAAAAAAGGAAAAGAAGAATTAAACAAAGATGGAACTCCAAAATGGGAATATAAGAGTGACTGGTCTGATCCATATAATCGTATGATTTATGGTATGCCTGAATATTCAAACGGTGACTTTGCATTTATTCAACATATTGTAGCTTCTCTTGATGAAAATGGAAAAGCTGGTATTGTTTGCCCTCAGGGAGTTTTCTTTAGAGGACAGCCAGAAAAGACTGAAGAGGAAGACGGACAAAGTCGTAAAGCTGATAATGAGTATCTTATTAGACGTAGTTTCTTACAAGGAATTGCAGAAGATGGAAATTTTAAGCAAGTAAAAAATATAATTGAGGCAATAATCTTCTTACCAGGAAATCTTTTTTATGGAACAACAATTCCAGGCTCAATTTTATTTATCAACAAAAATAAACCAAAAGAACGTGAGAATAAAGTTTTAATGGTTTATGCAGGAAAAAAAGGATGGTATAGAGAAGATCCGAATTTAAATGTACTTGAACCTCAAGATCTTATGCGCATTTCTACACTGCTTGAAAGTTGGGGCGATAAGGATGTAGCACAAAAGTGGATAAACGAGCAGAAGGTACGTTTATTCAATAATATTCAAGATGATTTGGACTTTGAAATATTTGAACTTGAAGAAGATTGTACTGTAGACAATAAAGAAAGATATGAAAAATTAGAAGAAACTAAGAAAAAAATTGAAGAAAGGATAAAAGAAGGAAAAGCACCTAAAAAAGCTGATAAAGATAAAGCTGAAAAACTTGAAGCTGCAATTGCTAAACGAATAGCAGAAAAAGATACCAACATAGAAATTCAGAAAGAAATTGCACAGAGAAAAAGAATGGCAATTGAAGATGTTGAAAAAGAATTGATTGAAGTTCTAAGCAATCCTGAGCTTTCAAAAAGATACTTTAGTGTAGTTGATATGGAAGAGATTGAAGAGAATGAATTCAATCTTAATATACCTCGCTATGTTGATACATTTGAGCCAGAAGAAGAAATTGATTTGAACGTAGCAATAAAAGAATATAATAATTTTATTGAATCAGAAAAAAAATCAAATGAAGAATTAAACTTATTGCTTTCTGCTTTGGAGTAAGAAAATGAATGATTGGAAAGAAAGTAATATAAAATCGTTAGGTACTGTCTTTACGAATAATACATTTAGCAGAGATTGCTTAAATTATGATTCAGGAGAATATCAGAATATCCATTATGGTGATGTACTCATTACTTTCTCTGATGTAATTGATGCAAATAGCCCATTAGTGCCGTACATTAATTCTAATGAAACTGTTAAATCAGATACATTCATCGAAGACGGAGATATTATAGTTGCAGATACAGCAGAAGATGAAACTGTAGGTAAAGTTTGTGAAATTCAAAATGTTGGAAAAAGAAAAATTGTTTCTGGATTACACACATTATGGTATAGACCAAACAAAAACGAATTTGCTCCTAAATATTTGGGTTACTTATTAAATACTTTTGAATGCCACAAGCAACTTGTAAGGAAAGCCCATGGTATAAAAGTTTTATCAATTAATAAAGGAGATTTCTGGAAAACAATTATTAAATACCCTGCTTCTTTAAATGAACAAAATGCTATAGCTGGTATTATAAGCAAAGTTGACCAATGTATTGAAAATGCACAGAAAACAATTGATGCTACTCAAAAGCTAAAAAAATCTTTAATGCAGAATCTTTTGACAGGTCGTATGAAACCAGATGGAACAATGCGTAAAGATAATGAATTTTATGACCATCCAAAAATGGGAAAGATTCCTATTGGATGGGAAATCAATATATTAAAAGATATCTTTACAATTAATGATGAATCTCTTTCTTCAAAAACAGATCCAAAATTTAAATTTAGATATATTACAATTGAAAGTATAAATACTGAAAACATAGATTATGAAAATTGTCCAACATATAATTTTGAAGACGCACCCGGCCGAGCTAGAAGAATTATTAAAGATAATGATCTATTAATTTCTGGAGTAAGACCAAATTTAAAGGGGTTTGCTATTTATAAAAAACCTAATGATGAGAATTGGATTTGTACAACAGGTTGTTACGTATTACGAGCTAAAGAACAGCAAGATTATAGATTCTATTTTTATCAAATATTAAGTGATATAGGTGCAAGTCAATTTTATGGATGGGTTTCAGGGACTAACTATCCTGCTATTTCTGATAGGGATATAAGAAGATTAAAACTATATTCACCAACTAATTATGAAGAACAAAAGGAAATAGCTAATAAAATTGACCTTATTACAAAACAAATAACTGAAAAACAAAATAAAATAAATAAACTTAAAATATTAAAAAAATCACTTATGCAGAATCTTCTCACAGGTAAAATACGAGTTGATGTAGAAAAAATAAATCATCTTCTGGAATCAATGAAATAGAGGTATAAAATGGCAAGCAAACTTACAGAAACTATCAATGTAGAGTCAACTGTTGCCGGATGGCTTGAAAAAATGGGGTGGACTTTTAAAAGTTCAGAAGATTTGAAAGCCTATCAGAGACCAATTACGGTTGCATATATAAAAGAAATTCTTGAGGAAAAAGTATTATCTATAAATTCAATAGAGAAAGAAACCGCCGAACAAGCTATTTATACCCTTAATTCATGTGGATTAACTTCTCATATAGAGATGAATAGGGATTTTATTGAAAAACTACAGCACGGTATAACAGTACAAGAAAAAGGTGAAAATAAAACAATACAATTTATTGATTATAATAACATATGGAACAATTCATTTATCATAACTCGACAATATATAGTAAAAGATGGAGATGAAATTCGCCCTGATATTGTATTGTTAGTTAATGGTATTCCTCTAATTGCAATCGAAGCAAAACAATGTGCTCGAAAAGGGACAAACTGGCTTGAAGGCGTAAAACAATTTGCATTATATGAACCAAAAGCTTTGAATTTTTATTGTTGCAATCTTTTTGGTGTTGCATGTAATGGACGAATAGCCAAGTATGGAGTTCCAGGAGCTTCTTCAACTTATTTTAATGAATGGAAAGACACAACGATTGATAATACTTTTGATAATCCTATTCTAGAGCCAACTAATGATCTTGTAGAAACTTATATCGATGAAAAAGATGGGCTTCCTCATTTTAAGGTAGCCACAATGAGTAATGGCGATATCCTTGAAAAAATGAAGATGACTATTATTGGATTATTACAACCTGCAAGAGTTTTAGATATTCTTAAATATTTTGTAGTTTATGAAAAAGACCAGACTTCTGGAAATATAATTAAGAAGGTTGCACGATATCAACAACTTAGAGCTGCAAATAAAATTACAAGCCGTGTTGTTGATTCAAATCTTGAGTCTGGTGTTGTATGGCATACACAAGGCTCAGGAAAGAGTCTTACAATAATTTTTACTGCTCAAAAACTATGTAAGCAATCAGAACTTAATGATCCTACTATTTATATTGTAATTGACCGTAAAGAATTAAAAGATCAGCTTGGCGATAACTTTGAAGATTGTGATTTTGGTAATGCCAGAAAAATTACTTCAATAAATGACTTGAAAGGTATTATAGATAATAAACCAGCTGGTATTTATGTAACTACGATTCAAAAGTTTCAGGAACTTGGAGATAGAATTGATGACCGTGAAAATGTAGTCGTACTTATTGATGAAGCTCACAGAACAGAATACGGTGATTATCAAATGGAACTGCAGCACTGTCTTCCAAATGCGAAACGATTTGCATTTACAGGAACACCTATTCCAAAAACTCATAAAGAATTTGGTGTAGTAAAAGAAGGAAAATTTGAAAACTATATTGATAAATATAGTACAAAAGATGCCATTGAAGATGGAGCAACTGTCCCAATAAAATATACACTTGGCCCTATTGAGTATCAACTCGATAAAGAAAAACTTAAACAGGGGTATGATGAAATAACTGCTGATTTAGATGAAGATGAAAGAAAACAAGTTGAACAGCAAGTACAACCATGGAAGACTTTCTTGAAAACTCCTGAGCGAATTGCAATACTTGCAAAAGATATTGCAGATGATTTCAAAGCAAAACTTGAACCTCTGGGATATAAAGCCCAAGTTGTTGGCTGTGATAAAGAAGCCTGTGTTTTGTATTACAATGAACTTCTTAAATATTTCGATAAATCTGAACTTCAAATTATCTTTTCAAAAGGTAATTATGAAGATGTAGAAAAATACAAAATGTGTTCTCCTTTCTATATTGAAGATACTGAGAAGAAAAAATTTGTAAAACAATTCAAGAATAAAATTACAGAAGAAGAAAAACGAAAAGGAAATAATCTTAAGATTTTTATCGTTTGTAATATGCTTCTTACTGGATTTGATGCACCGATTGAACAGACAATGTATTTGGATAGTCCAATTAGAGATCATAACCTTTTACAAGCTGTTGCAAGAACTAATCGTCCTTATGTTGATAAGGCATCTGGAATTACAAAACTTTTTGGTCGTATTGTAGATTATGTCGGTGTATTCCAAAATTATCAGGATGCATTAAATTATGATCCAGATGATATTGAAGCATACGAAGATACAGAAGCATATGTAAAGAAATTTCCAGAAATTTTGGAAACAGCTTTTGAGCATTTTAAGCATATTAAACTTGAAGATACTTATGAATGTACAATGGCTTTGCTAAACTGCTTAAGTGAACTTGATCAGGCAAAATGGGAAACAGAGTTTCATAATGTTGTTCAATTTTGGGAAGCCATATCTCCGGATCCTTTCTTATGGGATTATAGAGATAATTATCTTTGGCTATGTAATATTTATGAGCTTTATCTTGAAGAGTTTAAACGTTCTAGTTTTGATGCTTCTGAATATGCAGCTAAAACTAGAAAGCTTTTACAAGAATCTGTAAGGCTTCTTAATTTTAAAGGTCATTTACCAGAAATTACAATTGATGCTGATTATCTTAATAAACTGAAAGAAACAAAACTTTCTCCAGCTGATAAAGCGGAAAAGATTATTAGAGATATTCAAACTATGATTCGAATGAATTCAAGTTATAGTTATGTATATGTTGAATTCCAGGAAAGATTAGATGATTTGATCCAGAAGAAACAAAACGAATTGGAAGAAATTGAAACAATTCTTGTTCAACTCGGACAACTTTTTACAGAAGTAGATGAGGTAATGGCTCTTCCCAAAAAGATGGGATTTGATGATATGGGAAGTTTTGAAATTTATACATTAATAAAGAATCAGAAAGAAGGTCTCAAAGAGACTCAAATTAGTGATTATGCTAAAGCTTGTAAGGAAAAAATTGATAGTTTAATTTTTACTGGATGGCAAGATATGCCTAATAAAGCTAAAGAGATTACAACGGATCTTAAACTTTTGTCTGCTGATCCTGATTATGAAGAAATGCAATTATTTGAAGATGAAAACCTCTTTAATCAGATTCAAGGAATACTCTTAAAATACTATAAGATAAATTAATGAAACTTCAAGAGAATTATATAGTTGAAAGAAGAAATGTAAAACATACTCGCCTTATAGTTACAGATGACTGCAATGTATTATTATATGTTCCTCTTTCTACTGATGATAAAGATATAGAAATGATTCTCTCAAAACGACAGATGTGGATTGAAAAAAAATTATCATTTTTCAGAAATCGAAAAAAAATTGAACTTGCGAGAAATGAACTTCTTTTATTTGGTAAACCTTTTACATATATTTATGATTCAAAATGCCGTGGTAAAGTACAAATCAATTTTGATTCAAAAGTAATTACTACAAAAAAGCAATTATTAGATAAAACAGTACAAGAACGGTGGTATAAAACTTATGCAAAAGATTATTTTACGAAACGAATAAATTTTCTTTCCAGTGCTTTGAATCTTAAATATAATCAGCTTTTTATAAGAACACAGAAAACAAAATGGGGAAATTGTACAAGTGAAAAGAATATTTCTTTGAACTGGAAGCTTATAAAATGCCCTGATTATGTAATTGATTATGTTTGTACTCATGAACTATGTCATACAAAAATTATGAATCATGGAGTTCAATTTAAAACTCTACTAAATTCATTATGCCCTAATGTAGATAGGGCTCAAAAATGGCTGAATGATTACGGATATTGTTTGTAATGTGGAGGTAAATATGCTGCCAGTTGCAATAGCTGAAATAAAAGAGCAAATTCTCAATACCGTTGATGTATCCCAAATATATCTTTTTGGCTCTTATGCACGAGGTACTCAAAATTCTCATAGCGATTATGATTTTTTTGTAGTCATTCCAGACGGCTCTATGAGACCACTCGAAGCAATGCAAAAATATACTGTGCACTCGCAAAATCTCCTATGACAGTTCCTGTTGATATCCTTGCTTCCTATGAAAAAGACTTTGAAGAACGGAAAAAACAGCCGATGTCGCTTGAAAGAACAATACAAAGCGAAGGAATTCTGCTTTATGCTGCCTGAGCTTGCAAAGAAAATTTACGATTTTGTTGAAAATAAAATTTCATAAACAACAGTCCTATTAGCCTCAAAAGAATAAACTTCCTGGTACTTTATTGACGTCTGTATCTGTGACGTATAGAATGTAGTGTAAGTTCTCTCTGTGACATTCTAGTGGCAGTCGGCATTTTTTTGTATCAGTTTCAGTGCAGACATAGGATAATCTGTGTCATTTTTGGTGCAGATTAGAAATTTTTCGTTTCAATACTTAAAACGTTTCGTTTCAATACATGAAACGATTCGTTTCTATACTTAAAACGTTTCGTTTCTAATACATGAAACGATTCATTTCTATACTTAAAACGTTTCGTTTCAATACATGAAACGATTCATTTCTATACTTAAAACGATTCATTTCTAATACAGGAAACGATCCGTTTCATGATATGAAATGAAAAATTTACAAATTTGTAAAAATATTTTATAAATTCACTTGACATTTTCATAAATCGTTTGTATTTTATATTCAGATGCTAAAAACCATCAGGAACACATGTCAGAATCCGTTGGATTCGTGGTGGGTAAAAAACAGTTATGGATGGTAGTGTATGGGAGAGGTAACAGCATTCGGTAAAATCTTAAGAAAGATGAGGATTGACTGTTCCGAAGTTTTGGGCGAAATGGCAAAGCGGCTCAATGTGAGCGCAGCTTACCTTTCTTCCATAGAAAATGATGGGCGTGCGATTCCCGACGATTTTGTTGCAAAAATAGCAGCAGAATACAAACTGGACACCGCACAGATAAAAGAGCTTGAAGAAGCAAAGGCAAAAGTAAGGGGGGTTGTTGATGTGAAGTTCAAAGAACAAAAAACAAACGCAAATTATGTGGAAACCGCAGTAATGTTTGCAAGGGATTTTTCTCGTCTTAGTGATGAACAGGTTAGTCAAATCAAAGAACTCTTAAAAACATTTGAGGGTTCGGGAGAGTATAAAAATGGAAGTGTGTCAGTATGAGATAGTACAAAGTGAGACAGCGGGAGATTGTTCCGCAGGAGATGTACAGGGGGCAGAAGCAATTGTCCTCTCTGATGACGGGATGCATATAGCTGCCTTCTGGGCATTGCTCCTGTGCGGTTACAATCTTAATGAAAAGTTCGATCCCATTTATGTAATGGAGAACATTATTCCCTTCTTTGACGGTTCATTCAACTATGAAATCGTTGACAAAGAAGAATGGATTCACGGAGAGTTCCAGCATGCATACTATAACCCCGAAGCAAACAAAATTGTTATCCGCAGTGATGTTTACGAAGGGGCGCTTGCCGGAAATGCAATGGACATAATTACCATAACGCATGAAGTTGTTCACTGCATCGAATATCTCATACTGACGTTTTTGAATGTCATAAAATGTGTGGACTACAAGACGGAAATCTGTAAGGTTGATTCTGAAGCCATGAAACGACATGAACTACAGACCGACAAAATAACAACCTTACTGCTGAGTACAGACCGGCTTGTAGCAGGTAAAACTGACAAAGAGATTTACAACTGCTACTTTGCAAATCCTCTTAAGCAGTTTATAACCGGTCTTATACAACAGGAAGGCAAACACCTTCTCGAAACCTTCAAGGATATTAAATGTATTGAAGAATCTGAAAAAAAGGAGGCATCGGAATGCATTGTATGATTGTAGCGGCGGCAGCAAAAAAAAGGGCTTAACACTACGCCAATAGTTTTAAGCCTTCAAACAATGGGAACACGTAAGGATAGGTTCCAATGCATAACTTATCCTACTTCCTATTGTGTTTTTTTGCAAGTGCCGCAGACTCACTTTTTACAAAAAAACCGGAATTTCGTATGAAATTCTTAGAAAACAACAGGAACTGCCGGCCTTAAAAACGGCAGAAAGGATAATGCCATATGGCAACAGTAGAAAATATTTCGACACTTCAAAACAGCTCATCAAAAATAAGCGTGACGCTGCATGAAAACTATTTTGCAAAAGACGGAACTTATTACGCAACCGTAACACGTAATAAAGCCACATTCAAAAACATTCTTTCTGAAATCGCTGAAGACAACAAGGGTATGGATCCCTTCATGCTCCAGTTTGCAGCCATTCTGATTCAGAAGAAAATCCTTAAAATGCTTGAGCAGGGAAAAGCCGTTAACGTGCTTGACCTTGGAACACTGTACATTGCGATGAAATGCAACGCAAAAGGCAAGAGCGAAGTCAGCGAAAACGGCAAATTCTACATAAAATTTGCGCCCACTGACCTTGCAAACAAAGCACTTGCATCTTTGAGCGTGGACAAGGTTGTTTATGCTGAAGGAAATCCCGAGATTACAACAATCACAGATCTTTCAACCGGCAGCATTGACGGCAACCTCACCAGCGGAAAGCCCTGCAGACTCACTGGCGGTAACCTCAAAATCGGCGGTGATGAATGCGGTATCTGGTTTGCACCTGTTAATTCAGAAGGAAAAATCGCTGAAGACGAAACTACCTGGATTAAACTGGATGATTCGGCACTGTTCAGAAACAAGCCTTCGGAACTTAACTTCTTTGTTCAGGATACTATACCTGCGGGAAATTACTCCATAATTCTACGCACGTCATATCTCAGCAAAGATAAGAGCCGCAAAACGGTGCTTGAAGTGCATAGCGCAACAGTTACGGTAAACGCTTCATAGCAAAACCGGTGTAAACCGGATCAGCCCTAAAGGAGCCCTCTCCTTTAGGGCTTTTTTTATGCAGGATATAGTAAGTCAACTTTTTTTGGGGGCCAGCAGCCTTACAAGAATATCAGGGTTTTTAAGATAATCCTTGTGTGAAATTTCAACGGATTTTTCGTTTATCAGCATAGTGGAATACATGGTATGTTGCTCCAAGACAGATATGGGCTGATTGCTTGCCTCGTACAAGGCTTTTATTGAATTTATAGCGATTTGCAATGACTTTGGAGTAAGACTTGAAAATTCTTCCATAAAAGCAGTATAGTCCAGAACATACTGATCCATTTTTTTGTTGTCAATTAACTCTTCACATATCTCTGCTACAATGTTTTCAACCTGAATATAATCACACACTTTTAGAGTCGTATAATAATAGTGAGTTGACTTTATTTTTAGAATAATATTTTTTTTGTTCACAATTATTGATAATTCATTGCCAAGTTCAAGCGCGGGGTCTCCAAAAGGCAATACAATTATAAACTCTATCATGTGAGGACTTGTTGTTTCACGGAATGATAATCCATAGTTTTTGCAGATTAACCTAAACTTATTCCACAAATATGAAACAATCTCTTCATAAGCAAAATTGCCGGAACCAAGAACAAAATCATTTTGAAAACTGTGCTTTTTAACAATAGAATCCAACAAATCCTGCCAAAATTTAGTGCAAAAGTTCATTTTTTTGTAAAAAAACGCATTTTCCAATTCATCTTCCAGTTCATCTATTGTTTTAATTGTGTTAACCGGCATAAAATAATCCTTTATCGTATTTCTCTTCTTTGCACCAGAAATTCCATTTTACAAAGACTTTGGGTTCTGCAATTATTTTTTTGAAAGCTTCCGGGTTTCTCATAAATTCTTTATGGGTAATCACAATCACATATGCAAAATCAGAATTCTCCCGGTTTTGCAGATAAATAGTCGAAGCTGTTTTATCATAATCCAGACTATATAGGATTCCGTTTTTAGTGCAATTAACTTCAAGTATTGTTTTTATGGAGCTTTTTGCTATTTCGTAAAGTTTTGGGGTTATTTCAAATTCATCACGATATGTTTTTATATCCTTTATCAAATCTTCTTTACACCCCATAAGGGCTGTTAAATAACCTACGGCATAATCAGCATCTTTAATGTCAAAACATCTTAGAACACTTCTATTGCCTACATAGATTTTCTGTTCCGGGATGGAAACATGAACCATTTGCCAAAAATCAAAATCAGCCTCTTCTGATTTTGGCTCAAGATAAAATTCATCCACAGATGATTTTTTATGAATATGTTTATAGTCATAATCATACTCTGCGGCCAGTTTTTTAATTTTGTTTTTTATAAAGCTGCAAACATCTGCCCGGTTTTTGCCCTCTTCTTTTGTCTGCCGGAAATATCTTTTTTCTGCACATTTATAAGTTCTTTCTTCAGTTTTATATAACTGAGTAAATATATCTTTTTCTAATCTTTTCTTAAAATCTGCACTTTCAGCAGATACGAATTCTCTTGCCAGAACTTTTGCCAATGCTCTGAAAATATCTTCAGGAACATAATCTCCTCTTTTTGTTTTGGATAACAGTTTTTCCGTACATTTTTCAGATTTCATGTATTTTACAGAATGAAAACCTGCAACTTTTAGCACATAATCGTTAAGACCTTTTGAATTCTTAAAAGATAAGACCGGAGCTTCCATGGTTTCTCTCTCATAAAAAAATCCTGCAATAAAATCTGAACCATTTGTTAAAATTGCATTGCTTTGTCTTATTCCTTTGAGAAGTTTGTTTAATGGTTTTCCTTTTGTCATTTGTTCATCTCCTTGTTCTGTTCAGGAAGCTGTTTTGTTCCGTTGTTTGCAGCCAGCAGCTTTAGCAGAATATCAGGGTTTTCAAGATAGTCCTTGTGAAAAATGTTTACTTTTTCATTGTTTATAAGCAGCGTAGAGTACATAACATATTGTTGTAAAACAGGATTCGGCTGATTGCTTGCTTCGTACAAGGCTTTTATTGAATTTATGGCGATTTCCAACGTTTTTTGATTAATAATTCTAAAGCTTTCCTTGAATTTTGAATAATCAATTACAAACTGGTCAAATTTTTTATTCGTAACTAAATCTTCACAGAATTCGGCTACTATGTTTTCTATCTGAGGATATTCCTCTATTCTGAATGTTTTATAAAAAAACTGTGAGGGCATTATTCTAAGAACAATATCATTAACACATACTATTATTGAAACTCTGTTGCCTAGTTCAAACGGTATGTGGGTGTTGCAAAACATCAGTACAAACTCAGTTTTGTAAGGCGAGATATTCTCTTGGAATGATAAGCCGAACCTGCCGCAGATTGAAGAAAAAGAGTTCCGCAAATATGCGGTCAATTCTTCATAGGTAAAATCATGATCCGCAGGAGAAAAAGCATTTTGAACAGAATGTTTTTTTACAATCGGCTCTAATTCATCCTTCCAGAATCTGGCACAAAATTTCATCTGTTCAAAAAACGCTTCGGATTCTATTTTATATCTCATCATAAACTCCTTGTCTGGTTTTTCTCATCCCCTGTTCACCTTAGGAATCCAGGTTGCCCTGTTGAGTCTAAAGTCTTTTATCCATGAAACAGCACTATCATATTCTTCTTTTCCGGTAAGTATCCAAAGTATCTGTTTACACAGCCTGATTCTTGGTATTTCTGCATAACCGTCGGTAAAGATTATCAGTCCCTGATACTCAGAGTGTGCTTCGTAATAATCAATAGCACACTGAAAATCTGTTCCGCCCCGTCCGACTACTTCTATTGATTTTGCAGCCTTCTTAAGTTCAAACTCCTGCTTTATTTCCGTATCAAAGGCTATAACCTGAATTGCTTCCACACCGTAGCTGAAAAAGCGGTTTATGATTGAAAAGAAATTCTGCAAATCATCAGATTCGATTGAACCGCTTACGTCCACTGCAACAAGAAGGTGCGTCTTTGGTTCAAACTGGCTGCCCATATAAGTAAAACCGTAACGGCGGTTGGGCTTCATTCGGGTAAGCTTGCGGCGCTGGCTTATTATGCTTGCACGGAACTGCGATAAAATCCGCCTGTAATCCATGGGTATTTTAAGAGATGCACTGATTGTTTCCCGAAAATCACCGCTTAGACTGCCCCACTGGTTCGTTTTCTGCGCCTTTTCTATCTGCCGGTTTATTTTGTCCGCCATTTCCTCGTCCTCATCCCAGAACTCGGAAGCATTTGCCGCCGCCTGATATTCCCATGTTTCTCCATCTCCCAAAGCAGGCATAAGTCCTTCATAATCTTTCATACTTCCGTCAGAATTTATCTTTAGGTCGGGGCAGATGTAATAAAGCTCTTTGTAGTATTCTTCGTAGCTCAATTTGGTATCAAGGTTGTAATACCGCGCATCATGTAGTTTTTCACTTCTAAAACAGTGCTCACTTATCGTAACATCGCTTGCGTTTTTAAGAGCTGCCCTGTTCGGGTTTAGCGGCACTCTCTGGTATGGATGCTTCAGGAGAATTCTGGTTACTTCCGTTTCTAAGGCAAGCTCAAGCTCATCTTCTGAATAATTCTTGAGAAGCACCGGATTATATTCAATGCGTCTTTTCCCTGTTCTGAACGGGCACAGGATTTGAGTGTTTTCTTCAAGCTTGTGCGTACAGTACGTGTTAAAGAGAAGCGGTTCGTACAAAAACCACCTGTCCACAACACGACTGATTTTTTCTATAACGGACATCATCTAATCTCCGAAACAAACCTTGTCATTTTGGAATAGAGTTCAGGGCATTCGCTTATGATGAACACAAGCGCATTGGGATACATTGTTCCGCTGAACATATTGGCAAAGTGAGCCATTGCCTCGCGCAGTCTGTTCTTTTCAAGAAAACCGTAGTAGGAAGAAAGGTTGTTTGCCATCAGCGGTTTATCGCTGCTGCTGTATTTGGCGCTTTCAAGATATACAAACAGCGCATCGTTAATTGTTGCAAGCTGCGGTGTTTCATAAGTTTTGAGTTTTAAAAGGCTTATTTCGTAATCGCCGAGCAGAAGTTCCTTTGCCGTTAAAAGGTGATTCTGATCCAGAAACTCAAAAAAGCGGTTGGCTGCTATTCCGCCTATTATTCCTGCAATCATGCTTTTGTGGCTCTGTGTGAGTTCTTCTTTGCCGCTGATTATTTCGGAAACGCGAACCCAGCCGCGGCGGTCAGGTGTCTTTTCAAGGTTATCCAGATCTTCAACCGCTTTCTGGTTGTCCAGTGCTGTTGGATTGGCGGCTATGTATGAGGTTATGCGCTCGTCAATTTCGTTTTTGCCCGCCCACAAAAGCCAGTCTTTTACACTCGGTACAAACTCATAAATGTTAAAGCGGCTTACCAATGCGGGGTCCAGGTCCGTAAGCTGGTATTCCTCGCCGTTGTTCACCGCCGATATGATGCGGCTTCCTTCAGGCAGTGAACGCCCCGCAAGCTTGCGGTTGAGCGCAAGATCCATGATTGTCTGTAATACTTCCGGGCGGGCACGGTTCAGCTCGTCCAGGAACAGAACAACCGGCGTATCATCAGTGGGGAACCAGTACGGCGACATGAACTCCGTGTGCCCGGTCTTTTCGTTCTTGTGCGGGATTCCTATTAAGTCGCCCGGGTCGCTCATCTGCCCCAAAAAGAGTGGCACAACCTTGCAGCCTTTTTCTGAATAGAACTTTTCCAGAATCTGCGACTTGCCGATTCCGTGCTTTCCCATGAGCATTATATTCTGTGTGCTGGGTGTTTCTTCCAGAATTTCCAGAAGCAGATTACCATCAATTCTTACTGACATATATTTCTCCTTGTGCTGTTACCAAAATATCACGGCAATATATCATTTAGTGATATTGCGTTTTTTATGTTCTTTTTTTACGGATTCATCCCATTCGGCTTTGCGTTTTTGCATTGTTTTATAAAGCAGAGAATTTTTATCGGAATAGGATTGTTTTACATATTCTTGAACCGGATTCAATATTTCAGAGGGGACATCGCTGTCTGCAAACAATGTTTCTGCGTTCTTAGTGAAGAGAATCATTTCAGAATTCTTGTCATCAATTTCATCATTCGTGTTGGTTTGAATCTCAATGTATTCCAACAAGCCCAGTTCAAAAGAAAATGAATGTACAACATTCACAATGTTTACAGGCAATCCGGTTTCTGCTTTTAACAAGCGTACAGGCGGCTTTTCAGCAGGATACTTAAAACAATTCTGCGCATTGCGCCATGTGTTGTTACGCTTTTTCAGGGCTTCTATAAACTCGATGCTGTCTGTTTTTTCTTTGTAATGTTGTTTGATGATATCCTGATTTTTGCGGACAAAGTTCTTTATCTGCCCAATCTGTTCGTCGGTCAATTTGCAGTTTTCGCGCCCTTCAAGGATTAGCGGGTTGCTGCTAATTGTCATGCAAAGTGGTCTTTTTTTGTCATTGTTCTGAAAGCGTATTACTTTTTTGTAAACGACTTTTCCGTGTTCGTCCAAAACGGGTTCCAGCGGCCAAGATGGCGCACAACCGCAATAACATATTACCGGCACCCCGTATATTTCCTGTGGATGGACTTTTGTTGAAAGGAATCCAAAAATCTCGTAGAAATAGATTTGCTCAATAATGTCAAAAAAATAATCCAGAAGTTTCTTGAAATCCGCCGCGCAGGAAAAGTCTTTGTTCACAAATCTGTCATATCTTTTGAGGGCTATCTTTATTTCCCAGTAACACTCCAGCGGATCAACAAACTCTTCAATGATTGCAAAAGAATCGAACAACTCTTTTAATGATTGGGCATCTGTAAAATAAGCGTTTGCATCCATGCCGTTTATAACGCCGGCAGTCAGTTTCTTAAGCTCGTAAATAAAACGCTTTGCCAGTCTGTTATCTTGTTTCCGTTTGTTTGACATTCTGCAATCCCCCATGCTTTAGATTGATTACAGTGTACATGGGCAGAATATCATTTAGTGAGATAGCGGAGGATTTTCAACCGAATAATTTTGTCAACAGTAAATTTTGATGATAAACTTATGTTTGTTTAGTGAAATATCATCATATTTCACTAAAGGATAGATTATATCTAACTTGCTTTTTATTTGTCTTGCAAGTATGCTGTTTTTATGGAAAGCGCAGCTAAAGGTGGAGCGGCGGCAAACTGCATAATTTTGCTCGGACCCACCGCTACAGGAAAAACTTCTCTTGCGGTAAAACTTGCAGACCATTACAACGGCCAAATTATTTCCGCGGATTCCAGACAGGTTTACAAAGGACTCAATCTGGGTTCCGGCAAAGATTTGGAAGAATATGTTGTAACAGACGGCAACGGCGGCAAAAAACAGATTCCGTACCACCTAATCGACATTGCGGACTTATCCCAAGAATACAGCGTTTTTAACTACCAAAAAGATTTTTACAGGGTTTTTGCTTCCATAGCTGAAAAAAATATTCTGCCCGTAATATGCGGCGGAACGGGCATGTACCTTGATTCCATCATCCGCGGCTACGAGCTGCAGGAAGTTCCTACAAACACCGAACTGCGCCTTTCGCTGAACGGGCTTTCAATGGAAGAACTTGCCGAAAAACTGCGCTCACTCAAGCCCGACCTGCACAACAGCACCGACCTTACCGAACGGCACAGACTCTTAAGGGCGATTGAAATAGCCGAATACGAAAAAACACCCGAAGCGCAAAAACAAAAGGCACAAGCTCCTACCCGCCCGAATATTGTTCCGTATATTCTGGGGCTCACATTCCCGCGTGACGTTCTGCGCAAGCGCATAAAAGACCGCCTGCGTCTCCGGTTTAAGCTCGGAATGATTGAAGAAGTTGACGCACTGCACAAAAACGGTGTTCCGTGGGAACGGCTCGAACGGCTGGGTTTGGAATACGGATACATTTCGAGGATGCTGCAGGGCAAAATAAAATCGGAAGAATTGTTCAGCCAGCTCTATATTGCAATCGGACAGTTTGCCAAAAGGCAGGAAACATGGTTCAGAGGAATGGAAAGAAAAGGCGTTCACATAAACTGGATTCCTACAACGACACAATCCACGGCGGATCAAGTTTTTGCCAGTGCTCTTGATATGCTTTGCAAAGCGGGGATCAGCGTTTGAAGCCTTCCGCAGAAACTTACCGCAAAAAGAGGATGGTGGCTGTTGAACCGTACATAAAGGACCTTCCGCTCACACCTGTTGAAACAGCTGTTGTCATTCCCGCCGTAAACGAATACCCCCGTATCCTGGACACAATAAAATCGCTGGAAGCTGCAGCATCTTTTTTGCCGGAACACAAACGGCAAAAAACAAAAATCATCATAAACGTCAATAACAGGGCATCGCATCCACAATCCGTAAAGGATAACAGCCAGGAACTGCTGCAACAGCTCCGGTCCCGTAAAGATGAATTTTGCATTGCAATAGATTCCTGCTCAAAAGGCAGAGAACTGCCCGAAGGCGACGGCGCCGGTTTTGCCCGGAAAATCGGCTTGGATTACGCGTATTTGTGCTGCGAAAGTTCAGACAGTCCTGAACCCAAAATTATCTGCTGCATGGATGCGGACACAATTGTGGAACAAAACTACTTTACCGCGATTCAGGAGTGTTTTAAAAACGGTTTTGAGGCAGGTGTAACGGATTTTGAACACAGACATGACGGCACGGAAGAAGAAAACCGCATAATCACAAGATATGAGGAGTACCTCAAACATCATTCCCGAATGCTGCAAAAGGCGGGCACGCCCTGGTATCCGGTTGCGCTAGGTCCAACTCTTGTGTGTTCAGCAGATATGTATGCCGCATGCGGAGGAATGAACCGCAAGGTTGCGGCGGAAGACTTTTATTTTTTGCAGATGCTCTTAAAAACCTGCCCGCCTAAAAAGTTCTGCAGTATGATTGGAACAAGCGTTCATCCTTCCGCCCGAAAATCCATGCGTGTTCCGTTCGGAACAGGGGCAACCGTTACGGCGTGTCTGGAACAGAATCATGTTATAAAAGACTTTCCGCCCGAATACTTTGATATGCTTGCGGCATTGTTTGAATGTGTTGATGAGTTTGCAAAAAAGGCTGTGTTGGTTCAAAAAGACATGGCGGTCGAAACAGCCGAAAGAATAAAGGCGGTTTCTCCGTATCTGTTCGCGTTTTTGGAACAGGAAAACTTTATTGAAATATGGAAAAGGCTGTTCAAGCAAAACCACAAGGACGCGGCTTTACTCAAAACAGCCTTTCACTGTTGGTTTGACGGACTTAAAATCATTCGTCTTTTTCATATCCTTGAGAAAACTATGCCGTAGCAACAAGTTTTCTTGAACTTGATTCAATCTTTGTAAGATAACCTGTTCTCAGACATGTTTCAAAAAGTTCCTTGGTCATAAATTCGTTTGTTACTTCATCATAACCATCTTTGTCACGAACAATTCTAATAACATATCCTTCATCCGTTTCATTCAAAATAGTAATAAAATCATTTGATTCGTATATGGTACGCAAAGAGTAACATTCCATAACGGCCTCCTGTTGTTTACATATTCCAAGTTATACAATTATCTTCGGACGGATTTTGATTCGATATTAGAAAAATTTACAAAACAAGGTTCTCTGCCTTATAATATGAATATGCGTTATACAGACTGCCACATTCACCTTGCGCAGACAGCCGGCTGGGAACTGCTTGCCGGTACAATTTTTCCGGTATGTGCATCCGCATATACGATACAGGATTATGAAAAAACGGAACAAATTGCCTCGCGTTATAATACGGAACAAAAAAAAGTGTGTCTCTCATTCGGGATTCATCCGCAAATAACTGAAGATAATCTGCTGGATTTTTTGAACGGACTTTTAAAAGAAAACCGCTTGGACGCTGTGGGAGAAATAGGTTTTGACTTTTATAAAAAAGAAGATGAAGCAAACGCTAAAACCCAGGAATACTTTTGGAATGAGCAGCTGGCACTCGCCGTTAACTACAAAAAGCCTGTCATTATTCACTGCCGTAAGGCTCTTCCAAAGTTGTTCACTTATACGGATAAAATGAAAAAGCTCCCGGCCGTTGTTTTTCATTCATGGAACGGAAGCCTTACCGAAGCGGACTCCATGCTTAAAAAAGGGATTAGGGCATATTTTTCAATAGGAAAGCAGGTTTTGAACGGCAACAAAAAAGTAATTGAAGCCGCCGCTATGCTGCCTGTAGAAAGGCTTTTAACAGAAACTGACGCCCCGTATCAGACGTTAAAAAACGAAACGCAAACAACGGCGGCGGATATTATGAAAGTTTGTAAAAAGATTGCGGAGCTGCGGCACACGGATGAGGAAGAACTGGCTGATTCGGTTTACTGGAATTTTTGCAGCGCTTTTTCTATTTCAGGAATAAGAAGCTGAAAACGTTCTTCGATTATCGGAATAAGGGGCATAGCGTCGCCTTCTTCCTTGCCGCGCAGGATTCGTTCAGCCTGCTGGCAGACTTCCTGCAATGATTCTGCGCCTATTGTTGCGGAAGCACCCTTTAAGCGGTGAATTTGGGAACCGGCTTCCATTTGTTTTCCAGCTTCTATCAGTTTGTATATTTCAGCGGCTGAAAATTTTTCTTCATCATGATAGGCGGTAAGCAAATCACAGTACAATTCCACTTCGCCGTCTAGCATTTCAAGTGCAGATTCAGTATTCAATACAGGCTTACTCATAAAAATCTTCCCCTTCATCATTTATTATAACAAAAGCGGGCAGTTTTTTTACCTCAACAAGTCTTACCGCTTCCATTCCCAATTCAGAATAATCGACAATCTTGGAATTTACAATATATTCTGACGAAATTAACGCCGCCGCACCACCGATTGTCGCAAGGTAAAAACCACCGTATTTTTGACAGGAATCTTTCCACTGTCTGCTCCGGTTGCCTTTTGCGATTGTAACTAATGCGGCACCGCGTGAATGCAGTTCTTCTGCATAAGTGTCCATGCGCCCTGCGGTTGTTGGACCAAAGCTGCCGAGCGGTTTTCCGGGCGGTGTTTCAGCCGGTCCCGCATAGCAAATCGGGTACTGCTTTGTGTATTCGGGCAGCGTTTTTCCCTGCTGAATAAGTTCGTGCCACCTTGCATGTGCCGCATCCCGCGCAACAAGTATAGAACCGCTTACACTCACACGTGTTCCGGGTTTTAAGCCGTGCAGTTTTTTGCAGTTAGCGCTTATTCCGTCAGCGGTGTTGAGCGTTACGGCCTTTTCTTCACTGTTCAAAAGGCCTACAGCTGCTTCAAAGCCCGGCAAATCCGCCGGATTTGTAACAGTTTTTTCTATATATATGCCGTCTTTTGTAATGTACGCATCCAGATTGCGGTGTGCCGAACACGAAACGCCGATTGAAACAGGGCAGCTTGCTCCGTGCCGTGGCAGTCTTATTACCTTGGAATCGCAGCAGAGCGCTTTTCCGCCGAACTGCGCACCTAATCCGGTTTGTTCGGCAATCTCGCGTACCTTGTTTTCCCAGTTTTTGTCACGGTAAGCTCCGTATCCTTCTGCTTTATCTGACAGGCCGTCGTAATAACCGCACGTTGCAAGTTTTAACGTTAAAAGGTTGTGTTCGGGACTTAGTCCGCCCGCAACCACACAGATTTTATACGGCGGACAGGCGGATGTTCCGAGTGCGGGAATCTGTTCCGCAAGAATCTTTTCAAAAGCGGTTTCATTCAGGCACGCCTTTGTTTTTTGAAGAAAAGTTGTTTTATTTGACGAGCCTCCGCCTTTTGCGCAGAACAAAAAACGGCAGTGCGGCTCATTGCGGAACTGCTCGTCGCTCAAAGAAAGGCTTTCGGCGGAATGTGTAAAGAGCATGATTTGCGCCGGCATATTGTTATGAGGATTGTACTCATCAAAAAAAGACTTTGAGCAGAATGTGGAAAAACGCAGGTATCTTTCTTTGTAGGTATTCTCAACCGCACCGGAAATAACGGCTTCTTCGTTACAGTCAGCTATAAAGGAATTTGCACGCCACGAAAAAACGTTCGCAATTCCGGTATCCTGACAAAGCGGATAAGTTCCTTCCGAGGCTGTCTGTGCGTTTTTAAGCAGAAAAGCGGCGGTATAGCGGTCGTTTGCGGAAGCGGTTTTATCGTTGGCAATCTTGAGCAGATTTTCCAGATGTTCCTGCGGGAACGTGAAAGAAAGTTTGGAAAAAGCTTGTTTTGTTAAAGACTCAAGAATTTGTTCCGTAAGAACAAAAACCTGTCTGTTCCCTGTCTGGAACACATCAGGTTTGTGCGGAACAAATATAAATTCCTTTTTCATACGTTTATTCTAGTTTATTTTTGCCATATTTGCTATACTTTATAATATGAAAAGAATCGCTGTTTTTTTGTATGCTAATTTTATACTTTCAATCGTTTTCTTTATCTTTAATACGAGTTTTTCAGCGGGGATTCCGCTGCTTTCACTTCCTGTATGGCTGATTTTTTCCGCCGCATTCGGATATTTTGCGATTTACAGATTTGTAATAAAAAATGAAACTAAATTTGTCTTTACTGCCGTAAAATTTCTGGAATATCTTCCGTTTGTAATGCTCATAGTGTTCTTTCTTTTCAGGGCTGACGGCAGAGAAACATCTTTTGGTAGGGATTTGTTCACGGTTATTCTGTGGGTCGTAACATTCATCGTTTCACTGGTTACGCTGTTTTTTCTCAAACCCAAAAGACTGCCTTTTGAAGTTCCTGAACAAAAAAAACGCACAGGTATAAAATGGATTCTTTTTGAAACTCTGGACTGGATAGATGCGGCTTTACAGGCTGTTTTCATTATCACTCTCGTTAACATTTTTATTATCCAGCTTTACAAAATACCATCAGAATCAATGGTCCCACAATTTTTGGTAAACGACAGGGTCGTCGTATTCAAAACATTTGCCGGCCCCACATTTCCGCTTACTGATATTTCACTTCCAAGACTCCGTTCTTACAAACGCGGTGACATAGTAGTTTTCAGAAACCCTCACACAGAGCAAACAAAAAAATCAGAGTTTAAAAACTTTACAAACCAGTTGGTTTTTATGCTTACACTGACAACGGTAAACCTTAATGTGGACGAAAAAGGCGAAGTCATCGCCGATCCGCTTGTAAAAAGAGTTACAGGCGTTCCCGGCGAACAGCTTGTAATGGTGGACGGTGTATTGTATTCACGCACAAAGGATAACAACACTTTTAAGCCTGTAACAGCCGATGCGGATTGGGCGGAATGGAATTTGAACGAACTACCCGAGAAACTTAAAAAGAATATCAGAGAGTTCCCTGTTTCCAAAGAATTCTTTGATTCCATGTTGAAAACAGAAAAACTTCGGAAAAACCTGGATATAGACCAAGCACAAAAACAAGCAGAAAGTATTGAACAAGCTTTTTTAAAAATCCGCAGCAAAATCTCACAGGCTGATTCTAATACTACGGATTACAAAAATACTATCCTGCCCAAAGACATGTTTGCATACCAAATGTTCTCCCGACACGAAGACATAGCAAGAAAACTGTTGACAGTAGACGGCGGCAGCAAATGGTTTTCCGAATTTATGACCAGCTGGATAAGTACATATTCCCGGAATACTCTGGCAGAAGATCCGTATGAAGACAGTATGTTCCGGTTGAATCTACTTTTAAAGCTTACATTCGGCAAGTTGATTCTGTATGATTCAGAAGTAATGTATTACGGCAAACCGGTTTCTGTCTCATACAGCGAACAGGCAGAACTTATGCAGCTTGCTCAGGATTTGTACCTGTATACTATGCTCAACGACAGCAGAAACATGTGTGTATTCCCAAGCAATGAAAACGGCAGTCCGCGTTACATTCCCGAAAACTGTTATTTTATGATGGGTGACAACCGCTTTAATTCTCTTGATATGCGTCATTCCTACGACTTAAAACCGATCCGCATTACAAACCAGGACGAATATTCCTTAAGATACAACAGCCGGCTAGAACCCCGGTATGTGGATGCAAAGCGGATGCTAGGCGGAACAAGCTTCCGCTTTTGGCCGCTCAACAGGATAAGCCTCATCAAACGGAACAAACAGGCTACTAACTGATAACATCTGAATCGGACCTGAAACTGTAATAACCGTTCCGGCTTATTATGATGTGATCAAGAATTTTTATTCCTATTATATCCGCAACCTTAACAAGACGTCTTGTAAGCTGAAAATCTTCAACGGAGGGATCCGAATTACCCGACGGATGATTGTGGCATAGAATAATTGCGGCACTCCTGTCTTTGATTGCTTCTGCAAAAATCTCCCGTGGATGAATCAAAGTGGAATTCAGGATTCCGACTGTGATAACCCTGATTTTAATAATTTCATTTGCTCCTGTTAAAGTGATGCACAAAAAATGTTCCTGCTTTTCCAACGCATAATGTTGTACAAGAGGAATCACATCAACCGGCGATTTTATACAAACACCTTTGGAACCATAAAATCTTCTGCCCAATTCCAGGGCTGCTGCCAAAAGAGTAGCCTTGCTGTTTCCAAGACCTCTGATTCCAAGCATTTTTTCGATTACGGAATCAGAATCAGTTTTTTCCAAAATCTTAAGAACCGCACCGGCGAGTTTTTCTACAGGGAAACCTTTTATACCTGTTCCTATCAAAAGCATAAGCAGCTCTTTGTTTGAAACATATTTTATGCCATATTCCCGTACTCTTTCCCGAATATTTGGTTTTTTATCCTCACAATATTCACTCTGTTTACCGATATAAGATATATCAGAAGTTTGTCCGTTTATATTCATCGTATATACTCCTGTAATATATATTGTGTCAAATTTCACTTTTTTGTTTGATTTATAAAAAAACATAAGGATTTTTTAGTATGAAACACAAATACATGTTACTTTGTTCAATTCTTGTTCTGTGTCTGTTTGGATGCAAATCAAGTCCCAAAAGCAGCAAAATACCCGAAAAAGAAACATTCCCGGTAGAAAAAGAAACTACTGATGCAGATGTAGTCGATGTAATTGAAGAAGATATTGAAACCATTGAACTATCAGAGGAATCCGGTGAATATACTGTTGTCAGTGTTGAAAAAGCAGGAACATATGATTCGGATGATAATATGGAAGAAAGCGACGAATACGATGTTTCCGTGGAAACAGTTGCAACTAATTCTGACGAATATGTCGCGGAAGAAATAAAAATTGATGACAGTACCGAAAGCAGTGTCGAAGAATATTCGGTTTTTGTAAATCCAGAAACTGCGGAATCTGACATTACAGAAGAAAATGCAGAAGTTGCCATTGTTTCTAGTGTAAAAATTATTCCCGAATCATCGGAAGAGAAAGCAGAAGAAAGCGAAGTTAGTGTTTTTGATGATAATTATGTATACGAAGATGATTTTCAGTATAATGATGATTACTTGTCAGAATATACAGAAAATACAGAGTCAACCGAAACAGCTTCAGAAACACAAAACAAAACAGAAGTTGCTCAGAACACACCAAAAACCGAAGACAACAACAAACCTGTTTCTGCCCAGTCTTTCATGATTGACTACAGTGATGAAAAATACAAGGACTACAGCGGCTATAACTATGGCGATGAAGAATACAACGAATGTGTTGCAAAATTCGGTCCTGCTTCGTTCCCATCAGACAAAATCATTGCCGAAGGAAGAAAATCCGCAAAACAGCTTTATAACTTTTTTGCGTCAAAAAATCCCAACGGAGACCTTGCAAGAGCAAAAAGACTTGCGGAACTTTATGTTGAAGAATGTAAAATTGAAGGTGTAAACTCCGACCTTGCATTTGTTCAGATGTGTCACGAAACAGGCTTTCTCCGCTTTGGCAACCTTGTAACTCCCGATATGAACAATTTTTGCGGCTTGGGTTCGCTTTCAAAATCAAATCCCGGTGTTAGATTTGAAACAGAAAGACAGGGTGTCCGTGCTCATGTCCAGCACCTGCAGGCATACGGTTCTAAAGACAAACTAAAGCAAACTCTCATAGATCCGCGCTACAAATACGTTACTCCACGCGGAAAATCACCAACTTTGGCAGGATTAACCGGTACATGGGCAGTTGACCCAAACTATGATAAAAAAATATACTCATTCATGAAAGAATTGGCACATTTTTAAGATTTGTTTGTGAGCCATTGCAAATCTTAAAAATGGCTCACAATAAATTTTAAGGTTGCCGGTTTGATGAGAAAAAAAACACTATCTATATCATCTATAAAATTTTTTTTACATATATTTTTTACTATATATATATTATATCTATCATTTATATCCTTTTCATGTTCTACCCTTGCAAGAGATATTCTTCTTGTCCAGAACCATCAACCCGCTAATACAGGATTATATGCATCAGGTGGTGAAAACTATCGTTTTGCCTCCGATTTGCAGCATGACGGCATTTTAACCCACGAATACATTACAACCCCTGAAGGGCTTAAACTTCATGCTCTTAACATAACAAATCCTAAAAAAAGCGACATCATAATTCTATCAATACATGGTTGGAGCAAAGGTGCATACACACAGCTGTTCAAATACGGGAAACTGTTTTATAAAAACTCAAGTGTCAATATATTTCTACCGGAAATGCGAAACTGCGGAAAAAGCGAAGGCACCGTATTTGGCTGGGGATATCTTGATTATGAAGATATGCTGTTATGGATTAATCGGGTTATTGAAATATATGGTTCTGATTGTAAAATAGTATTGCATGGGCTTTCGGCAGGTGCAACCGCAGCACTTTTTACAACAGCACAAAAACTTCCTTCCAACGTGGTATGTGCAATATCCGATGCCGTAGTTCCATCTTTTACAGATTTGATTTTATATCATGTTGCTCCTTATCAGGGTAAAAAAGCAGAAAAATGTGAACAATTTGCTCAGAGTATCCAGGCTTCTTTTTACGAAATAGAAGGCAGCTATGATTTTTCAGCTGTAAATCTTTATGATCACATTGAAAAAGTAAATATTCCTGTTTTATTCATATATTCAGCCGCAGATCCTGTAGTTCCGATTAATCAGCAGAGAACTCTTTTTGAACAGAAACAGGGCGAAAAAGACGAATGGCTTATTGAGGATTCATACCATGACAGAATCGTTATTGACTATCCTACCGAATACCTGGAACATGTGATTAATTTTATTAACAAGTATCTGCCTTCTCCGATAAGTATTAGTGATTGAGCAGATATCTGCAGAAAAGGCAGTTGTTGTTTGTCTTTCCGGGCAGTGGGGAATCAGCTGATTCCAGTTTTTGCGCAGTATTCAACAAACCATCGCAGTAAACGGTCTTCAAAAAGCCTGTTTTACAGGATTCAAACGCTTTTTCCTGTATCACGACATAGCTCATCGTATTTATGTTTCCCATAATCAAACCGGCACACTCATTCGCATAACCGCAGCAAACCGCAACATCACCGTTTGCGTGTACATAATACACATTGCCGGTTGACTCACAAAAATCTTCGATGAACCACTTTT
>JAEEGL016789001.1_pt1 | contig 48375 bp, 42 predicted proteins | sample 9134231 | NCBI WGS metagenome assembly JAEEGL01 (sample SAMN16246548, study PRJNA631951) | gut metagenome | biome: gut microbiome; feature: rumen; material: fiber-attached | host: Bos | place: Iran: Karaj | collected 2018-10 | reverse complement strand
TATCTTGTGGAAAAAGACGGATTGAATATTGCCTGGATCAAGATTGGGTCATCCGCAGGTAATCTGATAGATCACCTGGCTTTATGTGCAGAACTATCATTCAAACGAATGATTTTTATCGGCGCTGTCGGAGGACTAAAAGAAGATATTCATTTAGGAGATATCTGCACTCCGTCATATTCCATATCGGGAAGCTACGCGGATGCCTATCTTATGAAGGAATCAATTCGTGAGAACATGCTTTTTACAAAGGTCTTTCCGGAGGAACAGTATGTCGAACACGTCATTCAAGTCGGGAAGAAGAAAGGTTATGATATCAGGAAGGCCAGCGTATTTTGTACTCCTTCCGTCGCACTGGAGTATACGCATTTGGATGAGATCAAGGCCTTTGATACGGATCTGATCGAGATGGAAACAAGTTCTTTTTACCTGATGACGGAAATGTTCGAATTACCGGGAATTGCTCTATTGGTAGTATCTGATAATTCGGCATCAGGAGTCGCGTTAGTGGGACGTACTCAGGAGCAACAGCAGCAGTATGATTTCGGAAGAAACGTGGTATTGCCTGATATGATATTATCGTTGGCGGCAGAATAATTTGATATGAATGGTATGGCTGCAATGGTTTGATGAAGCCAGTTAGAACATTATATAGGAATTAGAAGAGTTTTGAAAGGAGCTATTTTATGATCAAAATTTATGGTATGCCGACATGCCCCTACTGCGATTATATTCATGAACAGATTAAGAACAGAGAAAATGAGTTTGAATATATCAACATAGGGGAAAATATCCGTAACATGGGTACATTTACGAGAATGCGTGATACGAACCCTGTGTTTGATCATAGCAAAGAAATCGGAGATGTCGGTATCCCGGCTTTCGTGTTCGAGGATGGCCGAGTATCTCTTGATCCTGCAGATGTCGGACTTGTTGAGTATGGAGGACCCGGTGCATGTTCTATTGAAGACCATAAGAACGGCAGGAAAGGGTGCTGAGTGAAATGGTATGGCTGGATTAATAATACTTCGAGGTAATTCCGGCAGCGGAAAAACAACTATAGCGAAAGAATTACAGAAAAAATTAGGCAGCAATACTCTGCTTATATCACAGGATGTAATAAGACGCGAGATGCTTATGGTTAGTGATGGGCCGGATACTATGGCGCTGCCTATGCTGATAATTATAAACCAAGGATATAGAAATGGTTATGTATCAAACTGTATTACAAGAGTGCAGAAAATGGTTTAATAGTGTTTTATCTCAATATGATGAGTTATTGAGTATAAATATCGAAAAAGATGATTCATCGTGTTTTATTGGGAATATTGATTCAGATCGTTATATATCTCAAATAATAGTTTCTGAATCAGATTTCAGGCCTTATAGATATGTAGAATTTACGATTTATGACTTGGATAAAGATGCAGATCAATCACCGGCTTTTTGGTATGGAGATCAGGATAACTCTTCAATAGAAGATATCATTGATAATCTGAACAAAGGACTTAGATTATTCTTATTGAGTTGAATTGGAACATACAATTATGGTTATTCGAGAAGCTGAAAAGACTGATATTCAGGAAATCCTCAGATTGATAGAAGATTCCTATACACCATATAAAGATTCAATAAAAGATATCGATATTCCGGAATATTCCTATGATGAAATACAAGCATTATTAGCAGAGCCTCAAAGTGATATATGGGTTACGGTGGAAAATGGCAAAATAGTAGGTATGGCAGCGGGAACAGAATTTGGACCATGCGCTTATCATCTCAAAATGATGTTTGTTTCAGGGGAGAGCCAGAATAGAGGAGTAGGAAGTGCTCTTCTGGAGTTGTTTGAAAGGCGGGGAATTGAACGTCATTATTCTCTCTTAACAGCAAATTACCTGGACTGGGCAAAGTGGAGCCGGTTATTTTATAAAAAACATGGGTACAGAGAATATGTCACGGAAGATGAAAGAACCCATCCGGACATTAAGAAACAGGCCGATTTTTTGCGAAAAATCGGGAGACTGAATAATGGCGAAAAACATCTTATCTGGAAGAAAAATGATGAATCCCAATTAGAATATAATGGATGAAGGAAATATACAGACGATTAAACTGCAAGCTGCCACATCGATATAAAGTGGCACAGGCTTCCGGCCATTACAAAGAGATGGAAGATCTCGTGTGAACCCCAGAGGGATCCGCGGGAATTAAAACTAACGAGCTTCAGCGCGTAGATAACGCCGCCTATGGTATATATTATGCCTCCCGCCAGAAGCCAGCCAAAGGCGGCTTTGCTGATAACGGGAATGAGTGCAGGCATGGCGAAGACTACTACCCAGCCCATGCCGATGTAGATAACCGAAGAGAGCCATTTGGGGCAGGTTACCCAGAAAAGCTTAAAGAGCATTCCGGCTATGCCTATGATCCAGACTGCGGCCAGCAGTATCCTTCCTGTCGCACCCATGGCGCAGATGCATACGGGAGTATAGCTTCCGGCTATCAGCACGAAGATCATCATGTGGTCGATTCGTTTGAATACCATCCCGGCTTCTCCCGTGAGTTTGACTGCATGGTAAGAGGCACTGGCACCGTAAAGCATGATCATGCTCAGCATAAAGACTGCCAGGGAGATAAGACCGGACCTGCCTACGCCATGATCTGCAGCATGTATAAGCAGAAAGGGCGATGCAAATACAGCTGCCACGCAGGCCAGGGCGTGGGTCAGGCAGCTCACAGGGTCCTTGAGCAGGCTGCGCAGGTCGGGAATTTTAATATTATCATCATTAATATTGAGTGCCGGTGTTAACGATGCATTAACCATAACATCAATACCTCCATAACGCTTGAACGGTTTTTAAATAACCGATTAAGCTTATGATAGCCCATACAATATATCCTGTCAAGAGTTTTTGAAAAACTTATGAAAGATATGTTGAATACTTATAGTGAAATGTGGTAAACTTATGCCGCAGATGGATGCTGCAGTACGTGTCATCCTGAGCGAAGCGAAGGATCTTTATACCTTGGAGTTTTAACATGACCATAGAATTCGAATTACCAAAATACAGCGAAATACCGGGCGTCGGTCTGTTCCTGGAGCAGGTTTCCAAGTATATCAACGAGATACTGGCGCCTCTTGGAGAAGCGGAGCTTACGGGCTCCATGATCAGTAACTATGTGAAGAAGGGCATAGTCGATAATCCCGTCAGGAAGCAGTACAGCCGGGACCAGATAGCCTATCTCATATATATAGCCATGGCAAAGAATGTATTGTCTTTAGAGGATATCCGTACCATGCTCAGGCTGCAGAAAGAAAAATGCGACGCGCAGACGGCCTATGAGTATTTCCGTGAGGAATTCCCTGCCGTGCTCAAGGCTGTATTTGAGAACAAGGGTATTTCGGCCAAGGATTCGGGATCGGAGCTTAAGCAGCTTTCGAAGAACATTTCGATCACCATAGCCCATAAGATATATCTGGATATGGAATTTAAGAGATTATCGGAAAATAATGTCTGAAGGTATAGTATAAATGGATAAGGAATTAAAACAGCTGATAGAATCCGATATGAAGCGTGTCTACGATCTGCCGCTTTCATCTAAAGAGAAGTTCTTCTTCCCCCTGCAGATGAAGTATCTCAGACTGTGGAGAAAGGCAGCTTATTACAGAAAGAAGGGCGGCTTAAGGGGCAAACTCCTGGCTCTTAAGCTTGAGAAGCTGACAGAGCGGACGCATATACTGATCCCGCCGGAAGTAAAAGCGGGCCCCGGTCTGTATATAGGACATCTTGGCCGTATAATAATCCATCCTGATGCGGTGCTGGGAAAAAACGTGAATCTTTCTACAGGCATCACCATAGGCCAGGCAAACCGCGGAAAGAAAAAGGGTACGCCTGTGATAGGTGATGATGTCTGGATAGGTACGAATGCAGTGATAGTAGGCGGGATAAAGATAGGCAACGATGTGCTTATCGCACCCGGCGCCTACGTGAACTTTGATGTGCCGGATCATTCCGTAGTCATGGGCAATCCCGGCGTTATCCATCAGAGTGATAACGCTACGGAGGGCTATATCAACAGGAAGGTTTGAGGCTTAAGGCTTCGCAGAGTTTCGCCTTCATGGCGTCGCGGGAGTATACTTCCTCTCTTAAACGCGAATAATCTTTTCTGAGTTCCTGTATATCCAGGATATCATCCGACGCCGTATAAAGTGAATTGCCGTCGGATTTCAGATCTTCCCATTTTTCAAAACCTATACCGTCTATACCGTTGCCGTTAAGAACATCGCTGTAGCTGACGGGTACGGTATCACAAAAGAGCGCCTCCTGTAAAACACCGGAGGTCTGGGTGTTGTACTGAGTGGGTGCATAGGGCAGTACCACATAGGCGCTCTCACCCATAAGCTTAAGATATTCTTCACGGGAGAGGTATTCGTCACGTATAGTTATATTTTCACCGGCAGCAGCTTTCAGCTTTTCCAGTCTTTCCTTATCATAAAACCTGCCTGCTATGATCAGCGGATATCCGATCTGAGTAAAGCGGTCCACCAGTTCTTCTATCTGTTTTTCGGATCCCTGAGTACCAAGGCATACAGCCTGACGCAGTCTCGCACCCCTTCTGCAGGGAGCATATTCGGTTTCATCACAGTAATAATCAGGTATAAAAACATAAGGGACATTCTTGAAGGTAAAGCTCTTTCCTGCGGAGATTATCATGCTCATATTGGTCTGGGCGATCTCGAAGATCTTCTGCTTTATCTTGCCAAGGAAACCTGTTCCGAATTTTTCCATAAAGAGCGTGCAGACGATCTTTTTATTTCCGTTTCCGAAGAGTGCCAGATACAGCATAAGATAGAACTCCGTATTAAAGAACCATACCGTATCGGAGTCGGACTTAAGTGCGATCTTTATGTTGGAGAACATACGTATCTTATTCCAGATCTTCTGAAAAAAAGAATTATCTGATTTCATAAGTATGCTGTGGGGCAGGACTTTTGCGTTCTGTCGGCCTGCTTCGCTTGTGGCTTTTAATATGCAGCGGGGCGCCAGTATCCTTATATCGAAGTCCCCGGCTGTCAGTGCAGCATACTCTCCCAGGACCTTGGGTGCATGCCCTACGGCCTTGCCTTCCGCATCATGTCTTCCCTGATATTCTACCAGTACCAGTCTGTCCAAAATATGTCCTCCAAATAATTCGCTGTTCGATTGCCCTTCGTTGTCTTGAGCGAAGCGAAGGATCTTTCCTATTCTACCATCATATATTCTTTTTGTATATAAACAGTTTTTTATGTTATAATCTCACCTTGTAAAAGATTCTTCGGGAGTCGAGGGGATAAAATTATGAAAAAGAAAATTATAAATATGCTTATGATGACATCGGCCGTCGCATTGCTGGCGGCATGCACAGATAACGGAGGAGAAAGCCGCGGCCAGTATACAGAGCCGGAGGATGTAACCGTGGCTCCGGATAAACCGGCGGATCCTACGCCTACAGAGGCGGAGCCGGAACCCGAACCCGAACCTGTATCAGCAGGGCCTGCCCATATCTTTGACGAGGAATTCAAAAACGGCGAGGTGGAAGGCCAGGGAACACAATTCGTCCGGGTAGGGCGCAAGGTTTATTACCGTGTTATAGCTCCCGAAGGATGGCCGGATACAGCGATATTTGGAGAATACCTGTATAACGAGAAAATGGACGTGCCTTCGTCCCTCTGGGTGTATGATCTGGATGATAACAGCTATGAAAAAGTTATGGATATAGAAGGCTGGGGAAATATGTATGCCGGTGTTCAGGGACTGTTTATTTCCGACGGCAAGAATGAGATCTCTGTCATCGATCCCGTAAACAAGACCCAGACACCATATGTGGAAGGAAAACTTATCACGGATGTGTCTGATGACGGAACGCTCCTTATGACAACGAATTATGATTCTAACTATCACCAGCATGGTCAGATATGCAGGGACGGAGAGTACATCTGCTATACTGCGGAGGCAAACAACAGCATAGTATTCTACGGCCTGGCCGGTGATGATATGATAGCGCTCTATCATGAAAGCCGCTCTGATGAATATGAGATGGTCTCTTATCAAAACAGTATCATGACCAGCCTCGGTACCCTGACACTGCCGGGAGACATGATGTCACCGTATCCCGAATTGATTGAGTATAAAGCAGAGGGCGATCAGGCTTATATCACGGTGGGTTATTATGAAGGTTCAGGACATTTCCTTGCCCGCTGGGATGCCTACAGCATGACTGCCGGTGAAGAGGACAGTCTGGTACTGCTTGATAAGGAAGACAGGGACTTTACAAGCGACTTTACAAGCGATGAGACAGAGCCCAGGATGCTCATAGATAATGGAGATGTATATTTTTATGATGTGGCTTCGAATAGTCTGGGGCTGAGTGAAAAGTTTTACGGTGATCTGGTCTATTATGACAGCCCGTTCGGTGCATCGGTGGTCAAACGTTATCTTGTAGATGAACTGGCAGGTGAGACTGAATGGGATGATCAGTTATTGCAGGCCGTGGTGCTGGATAATACGGCATTTGTGATCACCGCTACCGGACATCATATCCCTTCGGACGATATAGGATGGAGATATTCCTATGCTCCTATAATGGTTGAATATATGGCTATTCCATTCGGACCGGATGCGGAAAAGGATAAGAACGGGGTTCCGGTAAATTATGAATTCCTGACCACAATAGATGTTAACCATCTGGATAAGGAAGAAGCAGATGAGCTTACAGGTACTGACTGGGATCTGTATTCCTATGAAGTGGAGGGAAATTATGAGCTGGCATATTCTGATACTTACCAAAAACACCTGCGCTTTGAGGAAAACGGTGATATCACTTTAACCGAAACAGATACTTCCACAAATAAGACCGAAACCTTTACGCTTGTACGTGAGGATGACGGGGATTACGATCCCGCTTATATCACATACAAACTGGACAGGAAAAACGGATCTCCCGAAAACTGGGTAATGATATATCTTATAGGCGACCACCTGGAATTCTCTGTTGACTGGCAGTACAGCGACGGAACCTACGGCGGCTGCAACTACGTATTCCATCCGGAATTCAACGGCTGAGCCATTCACTTACTGGATCTTAATGCACCTGGCTCCAGTCGCTGATACCTATGGTCTGCAGCGCCTCCGCTTCATAGGCGGCTTCCTGGGCGCTGCCGGTTCCCAGATTGTTATATACATCCATGACACTGGGAGGATAAGTGAAAACGAAGTCCTGTGAGTATTCCATGAGTTTTACCAGACTGTTTCTCTGCCCCATCTTGTAGGAAGCCACAAGAGCGGCCCTCTGGGAAGCTTCGTCCGGATACTGTGAGATACCCACTTCGCTGGCTATCATGGTCCTGGTATTACCGTTATAGAGTAGTTCTGCTCTCTGCATATAGCTTGTGATTATGTGCATATTCTGGAAGGTTACCATATGTCCGCTTGCCACTTCGCTTGCATAGATGGGATCGCGGGCAGAGCCTACATTCCAGAATGCCGCATAGTCAAGAGGCACGGTATGGGGATGGAAAGCCAGGCTCCAGTTTATATTTCCGCCGGCGCAGATAAGCCGGTTGAATTCATCTATAAAATCTTTTGCGTCCATGAACTGGTACATCTCGCTGTTTGTCATGTTTCTGTCCCAGCACTGGTCGATACAGATAAATACCTGGGCGTCCGCATTTACACTCTTGATGGCGTTATATGCTACACGGAATACCTGCATGTATTCCCTTACATACTGCTGGTTGCCACAGTATGCTACATAACACCATTTTCTTACGTTCAGCTCATTACCGATTATATATGCCTGTGTTCCGGGCATGGATCCCACTTCACGCATAGCAGCGATCAGGGCATTCACGCCTGCGGCATTGCTTGCATTAAGCATATACTGCATGACGGCATCGGGGGGATAGGAATCTGCAGTATTTGCAAGAGGATGTCTGAGCACGGGATTTTCACCGTAATTACAGATCTGCATGATAGGCTTTGCGGCGCCTTTGCGCTGTACATCCCAGTTTGTGAATATGCCTGCCATATCTTTTTTGCTGGCGGGATATTGTATCAGACCGTGGGTTCCGGAAGCGGTCTTTTCGGGATTGGTGATGTACTGGGGTTCTCCGTTCATGGAAAGAACGCCGTTTCTTAATGAAACAAAAACATATTTACAATATAGACCGGGGATCTCCCTGGCGGTCATGGGGAAAGCAACAGAAGGATTCTCACATGCTTCCGTTTCTGCCACCTTGCGGGCGTCGGTACCGTTGATATCATATTCGTAGGGAGCCATCTGATATACATACAGGACCCCGTCATCAGATGAAGGTACTTCCGAGAACTCTGCGGTAAGACGTATGGTTGATGCATCCGTCAGCAGGCAGCCGACTTCATAGCTTTCGGGCGGATTGGGATTTGTTGTGGGTGTGGGACCCAATGTGGGCGTAGGTGCCGGCGTGGGTGTGGGAGATGGCGACAGCGAAGATACCGGTGCAGCCGAAACATCCAGCTCCACTATCTCCATATTGCCCTGTGCAAGATATCCCTTTTCGGCCAGGGTACTGCTCTTTTCCCTGACCTCGATCTCTTCTTTATAATCGGCCGAGAGGATCACTCCGCTCACGATGGCGAAGATGACCGCCGCAGCCATCAGTATTGTAATAACAGGAAATAAAAACTTTCTAATTTTCATGATCTACCTTAATATGATATGATGCCAGGGTCAAAAGCTCATATGACGGTCATGCTTGCATGAACCGGCATATGAGTTTGGGACCCGCCCGAACATGAGCAAGTAGCGAAATGCTTGTAGAACAAGCATTTCAGCGGATTGCGAATGTTCGTAGAATTGCGGGAGTTGCGTAGCAACGAAGCAATTCGTAGGCATCATATCAGTTGAATGTCCAATTGACTTCTGCATCATATTATGAATTTGCACACATAGCGTATCGTATCATAGAAAGAGCGTACTGACAAGCACATTATATAGTGGTGGTGATCCGGCCGAGGATCAAAAGAAGGCAGCCTTGTCACGGCCGCCTGTTTTGATGTAAAATATATAAATCCTGTATTGATACGGGGAAAGAAAGATCTGTAAAAGGACTAAACAGGTAATACCATGAAAAAACAAAAACTGATATTTATTATAGGTGCATTGGCATTAACCCTGGCAGCGTGTGAGGGAAAGGGCGGGAACGATCCGAAGACCGGACCGGAAGAGACGGTAAATGTTCCGGATACAGAAGAAGACGATATGTTGAGCCCGGTTGATCCCCATGCTGCAGAGTATGAAGGCTTATGGTCCTGCGGGGACTATAATATATGGATAAGCGCCGAAGATATGGGCATAAAGGCGAAAGTAGAATATAAACAGGATGGATATAATTATATTACCTGGATCTTCTCATGCCTGTATGAGGAGGAAACCTCATCCTTCACCGATCCCGGATATGGTATAAAAACCGTATCCAAGTATGATGACGATGGAAATATGACGTCCGAGGAGATAGTTTCCGACAAGGAGGGATGCCGGCTGACTGTTGATAAAAAAGGCCTTATGACCTGGAAGAATTTTAATGAAGAATTTGCTTCCGGTCTTAAGTTTGAGAGAAAGTCTGACAGTGCTTATTCCATGTGGGAAGATACGGATGAAGCTGCGCTTCTGAAGCAGTTTCCCGAGGGACTTTTAAAAAATCCCGATGGATCAGTAGCGGAACGGTATGCAATACTTGATGCTACGCAGCCCAATGAAGACGTTTCCCCGCTGGTTGAGATGGCATTTGAGCTTGACGGCAGGGAATATGCCGCGCGTATGCAGCAGGGAAGTGATGTTGAATGGGATATATCCGGTGTGTTTGTCTTCTGGGCTGTGGAAAAAGATGTAAAGCTTCCCGGCTGGGGAGACGGTGTAAAAGCCAAATATTATAATACTATAGAATCGGATTCTGCAGAGGCGCTTCTGATCTGGCATGATCCGTCCACGTCTTCACAATATTCTTTGTATTATTCCAGCCCGGAGGGTAATCTGGACGGTATCGACCTTATCAGAGTTGCTGAAAAAATGCATCGGTGAACCCGGGTTCACCCTTCCCAGCACTCCGATCAAAAACCTCACATTCTTCCAATTTAAAACATGATATTTCTCCGATTTAAAACCTCACATTCTTCCGATAAAAAACCTTACAAACCTCCGATTTGTTATTGAATATTTCTCTGATTTAGTATAAAATAGCCTGTAAGGAGAGGGTTTATATGAGCAAACAAAAGTATGTAAACAGGCTGTTTGACGGGATAGTAGAGTTCAGTTTAAAGAGTAAAGGGGCTCTGGTGATAGTCGGCCCCAAATGGTGCGGAAAATCGACAACAGCAAAGAGATATGCAAAGACCGTTATCGACCTGATGCCGCTCGATTCAAGAAATGAGTATATAGAACTGGCTAAGATATCTCCGACAAATTTTTTAAATTACGGTCCCAAACCGATACTGATCGATGAGTGGCAGCATGTATCCTTCATATGGGATCAGGTAAAATATGAGGTGGACAAGACAGGTGAGTTTGGCCAGTATATCCTGACGGGAAGTGTTACGGATAAAGGCAGGAATGATCCGGAATACGAAAGCGGAAGGCATACCGGAAACGGAAGGATCATTCGCAAAATGATGAGAACCATGTCTCTGTACGAAACAGGAGACAGTAATGGGGCGGTGTCATTGCTTGAACTCAAAAACGGTAAGTTCACGCAGGCAATGTCAAAGAAGGATATAAATGATTATGCTTATTATATCTGCAGAGGAGGCTGGCCGGTAGCAATAGGCAAGGACAGGGATGTGGCTCTGGCACAGGCAAGAGACTATTATGAAGTGGTTGTTACCGACGATATCTTTTCTTTAAAGGACGTACCGCTCAGAAAGGACGAGCAGAAGGCCAGAAAGCTGATGCGTTCTTATGCCAGAAATGTATCAATAGCAGCATCAGACGCAACTCTTAGGGATGATTGTGCTTCCGGTGATGAGTCATTTGATAAAGACGTTTTTGCAAAGTATTTAAATGCACTTCGTAATCTGTATGTAATAGAAGAGCTTCCGGCATGGAATCCCAATCTAAGAAGCCGGACTGCGATCAGGACTAAGGATACAAGACACTTTACCGATCCTTCGATCGGTGCTGCTGCATTAGGTATCACTCCGGAAGGTATATTTAAGGATATTACAACATTCGGTCTATTATTTGAGTCGCTGGTAGTACATGATCTGCGGGTATATGCGGATACGATAGGGGCTCATGTATATAAGTACCGCGATGCCAAAAGAAGAGAAGCTGATGCGGTGATACAGTTTAATGATGGTAGCTGGGCGCTGATAGAGGTTAAACTTGGCGGAGAAGACGATATCAAAACAGCGTCGGAAAATCTGATCAGAATTGCCGATGATATTGATCAGGAAAAGACAGGAAAGCCCGCATTCCTGATGGTGGTCACAAAGAATAAAGTGGCTTACCGGATGGAGAACGGAGTTTATGTGGTGCCGCTGTGTTGTTTGAAGAATTGATGTTTGAATACAGGAATAGGGTTTTTACGCCCTTCCCAGCAGTTTCTTTATGCTGTTTTTGAATTTTGCTTTTGCCTCGGCCTTTTTGTAATCAGAAAGGGGTTCTGAGGCGTGGCAGAGACGGCAGAGTATCTTGCTGTCCTCGGAATTCATCTTTGCGCGGTATTCCTGTTTGATCTTACCTTCGGACAGTTCTTCATAGCTCTGTGTGATGAGATTGCCCAGCACATTTTCCATGCCCCAGTCCATAGGGCACATAAGCATGGCGCCGTCGGGAAGTATATAATTTACATCCAGTTTGAGGCCGTCGCACTTTGAGCATGCAAGAGGGCCCTTCTTTTCCTTTTCGACCATGATGGTGATGCCGTCTTTGTCTTCGATATTTCCGGCCCTGTCATAGATCTCACGCAGTACGGGTACATCGGGAATCTTTTTCATAATATCCACGATCTGAGGATGGTAGTCGCCGTGAACGGAAATAGTAGTGATGTGGAAGCTCCCGTTTTTATGATCCTCAACGATCATATTAAGAAGCTTAAGATATTCATCTGTCACGGGTATCTTTGAATTCACATCTTTATCGGCTGCATGCAGGACGAAGTTATGCAGCTTCAATTTCTTAAGACGCTGATAATCATCCATGCTCATGCCCAGAAGCGTTGAATAAACATCCACGGTGCGGCCGGCGTTTGCCGCATACTCAACCATCTCGATGCAGTGCTCGTTCAGGAAAGGTTCGCACATGCCGGAGAATAAGATCTGAACGTCTTCGGGGATCTTATCGACCATGGTCTTGAAGTTTTCAACGGTCATTACGGACTCGCGCTTGGGGTTATCCTTGAAATACCGGCTCAGAGCCAGCTTCTGCGGGCAGAAACGGCAGTCCACACTGCATCCCATTTTTGTGGTAATATCTATCTTTCTAGGCATTTTGTTTTCCTCCGTTCTTCTTTATTGCGGAATAGATTTTTTTCCCTATAACCGACATACCTACAGGCAGAGCAATACCTGCGATCAGATAAAAGATCAGCGAATAGTAAGGCAGCGCCTGGGGCGTGTAGTAGTACCATAAATCGGACTTATATGCGGGCATGTTAAAATCCAGGAAAAGCCCGAATTTGGTCAGCGCCGCATATACGGTCTTTACAGCCATAAAGCCAAGGAACTGATGCAGCATGATGGAATAACTGTGATCCGCTATGGCGTTGATCCCTTTCGCTTTTCCAAGGCCCGGTTCCAGTATTTTTGCTATGCGCAGCCAGAAGGCTATGCCCACAGCTCCCAGAAGGAAAGGTATAAAAGAACCTTCGGGGAAATCATCGCACCAGGATATCACATAGATGGGTATGCGGTGGAAGATCACCAGCAGCGCCATCTGTATCAGTAATATTATGCCAAAGTATGCCAGGTGCGGAAGCTTATCGTATTTTTCCAGCACACGTTTATAATATACTCCCAGTGCATAAAAAGCAAAGAAATATGCGGCTCTTGGGATCATAAGCCACCAGCCGTCATGATATCCCAGGATGGAGCATTCGATTCCCAGCATGCCCACAATAAGGGCAAAGATGAATATCGCAGTCTCCGGCAGCTTAAGCTTTAGCTTTGATAAGAGCAGGCGCAGCAGCATATATCCGGTTTCCGCCATAAAGAGCGGTACCACGAACCAGCCTGCCAGATTATACTGGAACTGGTGTCCGTCATATAAGGGCGCCAGCAGCAGATTGCGCAGGTTAAAGTCGCCGCCTATGCTGAAGCCGAAGTTCTTAAGTATCAGAACCATAAGTCCGTATACCAGATTCCAGATATACATGGGGATCAGCAGTCTTTTTGTTTTCTTCCAGATAAAGTCCAGAGGCTTTTCTTCTGCTTCACTTTTATAAAAATATCCCGACGCAAATATGAGTATTGCCAGATGGGTACCCATATAGGGGATCCAGTCGTAGAAGAGATTCAGCGCACCGTCCCGGCAATGCCCTCCTACGATCTGTATCATCGCAATGGCATAGAGGATCTTGAAACGGTAGTCGACAGTCTTTTCCTTTTTATCAGACATCGCCGCTCCTTTCCACTATGGCTGTATCGATGCGTATATCGCCGTCGCCGGGATTCTGCAGATGGAATTCCATATGATAGCTGTTTTCGCTGACATTTATGCGGAGGATCATCTCATGTGCATTCTGCGAAAGGACTGTGGTATCTATGGCTTCTGCGCCGAAATCTTTTGTTGCGATCACTTCCAGATCCTGAAGGCCATCGCCGCTTAGGCTGAATTCGTAAGTGCCTTTATAGAAAGTCATGTTGGGACCTTCCGTGACTGAGCCCGGATGCAGTATCCATGAGCCCTCATAGCTCTCTGCATTTACGAGACCGGATTCATCATTAAGATCATAGATCCAGTCGCTCAGATTGCAGAGCATAGCTTCGTAAGAATCAAAACCGTAAGCCACATAGGCGTCATTTCTGAAAGCCACATCTTCCTCTGTAAGATATTCAACCAGGGGACAGAGAGTCTCTTCCTCGGAACTCAGGAGTATGAATACCTTGCCTTCAGGTTTCTTATCATAGTGGGATATGGGCTGCAGCCATACATACAGCTCTTCAACGTCAACCTTTCCGTCAACGTAATCGTCCCAGTTGAACATTTCAAAACGGCCTTCGGAAAGCTCGGTCATGATATTGCCGTTCCAGTAAGAGGCATAACCGCTTTGATATCCCTGAGCCACCAGGGAATCCGATACTTCCGAAAGTGCAGAGGTAAGATCCGTTCTGTACAGGCCGGGATATCTGCCTGCACCGGCGGCCAGTGTTGCGGCGATAACGCCGACGGGTATCAGATAGTGCCAGAAAGCCTGCTTCTTATCAAGACCCGATGCTCCCTTGACTGCGTTTTTAAGTGCAAAGGCCAGCAGCGGAGCAGCAAATACTATCACGGGAAGTGCATAACGGTCTTCATAATACATATCAGTAAAGAGATAGAGCAGGAAATAGACCGCGGTGATCATAACGCCGCAGCCTGCGATAAAGCGTTCCGTATCATCCTTCTTTACGTAATTGCGGGTAAAGCCGTGATAATAGAGTATGATCGCGGCGATAATGATCATGCAGGCAGCGTTTTTTATCAGGGCGGCGGAAAAGACGGATTCTTCCGTGAATCCGAATTCATGCATTATGCCCATGAAAAGAGTCTGCGCGCGTTCAAAAGAAAAGCCGGTGAAATTAAGGTTATCCCAGCTGTTGAAGTGATAGTTATAGGACAGTACAAAGCGGTTGAAGGCATAGCCTGCGCCGCTGCCAAGGAAGGAGAGTACGGCTCCCTGCCATACAAAACGCTTTAGTTCAAGGGACTGCACAAGTGCCAGCAAAAGCAGCGGCAGATAACAGATAACTATCTGTCTGGGACCGCCAAGTCCCGCCGCAAATGACAGCAGAACCATCAGCACTGCCGAAACGATCTTTTTCTTTTTGTCCAAGTTTTTGGACAGCTTAAGTATCAGCCCGGCAGAGGTAAAGCTTATGGCGATATGCGGGATATAGTAAAGCCCGTAGAGTACGATATAAGCATAGTCTGCAGAAAAAGGCAGAAAAAGCAATGCAGCGGTATGGGGGAAATACTTTTTTATCCCGGCCTGCACGCAGAGATAATAATAGCTTGCTCCCAGTATGGCCAGCAGTACCACGCCTGATAACAGACGGGAGAGCTTATAGCTTTTAGTGATGGCCAGAAAGAGGCTGAATATTATCTGGTTATTCAGCACTCTTATTTCCGTGGAATACTTCCAGTCGGGAGTTATGATGCCGCCCTGTTTTGCCAGTATGTCCGATAACACCATCTCGCTGGACATATCGGCGTCTATAAGCTTTTCAACCCGTAAAAGATAGAACAGGACCCAGGCTCCGGCCACGGCAGCAAAGAACAGCCAGGGCAGGAGAGTGGATAAGCTTATTTTAGATGACTGTGTTTTTTCTTTCTCAGCCTTCATCTTCTTTTAAGTAAGCCTCCAGTTCTTCGGGAGTTCCCAGGACATGCACCCGCTCTGCAGGTACGTCGGATATGTAGATCGCTCCGCCTTTTGAAAGCAGATAGTCATAAAGCGGTGCCACGTATTTCTCGCCGTTCACGTTATGCTCGTTTTCTTTATAATATTCATCATAGAGCTGCTTATAGAGCCCGCAGCTTTTGAAGTAATAAGCGCCCAGGGTGCAGTGGGAAGATATCCTCTGCTTTTCCTTTATCTCCACAACCTTACCGCTGTCATCCAGACGCACAAAGCTCCAGTGGTCGCCCTCTGCGCTGAAGCAGGGGATGAAGCCGTCGCCCTTTAATTCCGCACTGTTCATGCAGCCGGGTTCCACATAGGTATCGATGTTGTAGATCAGCAGCGCGTGAGAAGGATCCCAGTATTTTTCTGCCAGCATGGCTGTTGTTGCCTGGCCGTCCGTTAAATGGTCCAGGATTATCACCTTGGGATCGGGGATATTCAATTCTTTGCATTTATCAAGTATGAATTTCTCCACATCTGCGGATTCATCCTGCATAGCCAGGAAGATAAAGCGGTCTGCCTTATCACGGTAGCCTTCAAGGCTTATCAGGGACCAGTCGAATAAAGTCTTACCCTTTGCTTCGATCATGTATTTGGGGACGGTATAGCCCGCTTTGCGGAAACGGGAGCCCAGACCGCCCATGGTTATTACGATGTCGATGGGGGAAGATCCGGAGCACCTTGATTTTGCGCATATCTCTTCCAGCTCCTCGGGGGTTTTGTTCAAAAACTCGTCGGGGCGGATGGTGCGGTCATCAACGTAGAAGCCCTTTTTACCGGGCCATACTTTTCCGTAGATTATCTCGTCATAGGGAATATCCCATTTTTCCAGCCATTTGGAAAGGATGGCGGCGGTATGCTTGTTGATGAGACCTATATTCCCGTTATAGCTGTTCATGTTGCGGGAAGTGAAAAGGATTATCTTTGCACCCTGCTCCTTGTAATAGCGCAGCTTCTCTATCATTTCGGGATAGGGGACAAGGTCTTCGTATTTTTCATCTTTGCCTTTAATGGGGCAGAGGGTTCCGTCTATATCGAATACAAAGGAATATTCATCATACATTTTTTGCTATCTCCTCTAAAAGATCATTTGCATTAAGGATAAAGCCCAGTACTTTAAGGGGATTATCCATATGAAGCGGCAGCATCGAAAGGAAAAGGGAGGCTTCGTATATCCTTACGCTCAGATGGTCAAAGCCGTTTTCCTGCAGCTTGCGCTTGAATATCTCCACATAGGAGCTGTTGTCAAATGGCAGTTCCAATGTGGGCCTGAAGTTTTCATCGATCCTTATATCAAATAAGGCATTATTGAAAAAGTCGTATCTGCCGCAGACGGAGTGGCTTAATTTTGCCACGTCGTAATAAGGATCCGTCCAGAGTTCATCTTCGGTCAGCGCCCCGCGGGGGTCAATGAACTTAAGTGTTTTCGTGGATTTATTGTACAGGGTGTTTGCAAAGCAGGGATCACCGTGTCCTATCACCAGCTTTAACGGACAGCTGTTCTTTTTCTCTATCTTTTCTTTAAGTGCAAAGTACTTTGCTGCGATATCATCTATACTTCCCAGATCCGCAGCGGATAAGAGGCTTTCTATCTTTTTGTATTCTTTAAGGCTCTTGAGCTTTTCGATGCGGTCTTTAACTTTCCTGACGTAAAGGGCGTCGGAAACAGCCTTGTATTCTTCTTTGCTGCATTTCTTTTCGTGGCGGCAGGAGAAGAAGTAGAAATACTTATCCATCAGTTCTTCAAATTCCGCTTCGTCCATGGAGCCGTGGACCCATTTGATGGCGAGGTCCGTCATGTGCAGGCGTTCCATGGTATAGCTGGCTTCCTTATCTGTTTCCTTATAATCAAAGGGAAGAACGAACCAGAATTTCATATCCTCGGGAAGCAGATGATAGAACTGGTATTCCGCTTTTATCTTTTTCTTATTGGTCGAACTTTTGACCAGGGTATATTCGTTACCTTTTAATGAATTAAAATAACGGGAATCGAAGTTGCCGGTCACGCACTGGATAAAGTTGCCTATTTTTCCTATATCTACCAGGCCCTCGATCTCGCAGTGGTCTTTAAACTCGCGTATCAGTTCGCGGGGCTTCTTCCCTCCGGTGATCTCCCTGCAGAAGGAAAGATAGCTTTCCAGTGAAGGAAACATTGCGGCAACCGCTTTCTTATCTTCCGTCATGGCGTAAGGGGTATCGATGTATTGAAGCTTTTTAAAGGAAAGTCTTGCCTTTTCGCCATCGGTGATAAGATGATCGGAAAAACAGTGCAGTATACGGATATCGCCGGAAGTATGATATTCCAGCTCCTCTGTCAGATCCCCGAATTCAAAGAGAGAATGGAGTTTCTGCCAGATCAGATCGGGATACTCTTTTTTGAGCTCGTCCCGGTAATATTCCTCGAGGCGGCGTTTTTTCACCACCACATCCGCAAAGCCTTTATCCCCTATGATATCGGAGATAACTTCGCTCTTTTTTCCGGTATCGTCGAATACAACGTAGACTTTCATTTATCGCTCCTTTTTGCCGTTGCGGTCTCAATAAGCTTTATCAGGGCATAAGCGCAGATCAGCAGCAGTATCGTAAAGATGACAAAGCGCTGCATTTCTACAGATGTTCCGATGCCCATGGCGGCGGACAGATATGCCGACACCGTTTCCCCCGGATCCTCACCGGGACTGCGCAGAAGATAAAGGCTGCCTATCTCTGTGCCCCAGGCCAGTATTGAAAGTATGTATAAAAGACTGCCCCTTCCGTGGAGCACTCCGCGTATTTCTTTATAGATCCGGCTGGCTGCGTCCAGAAGTTTTAACAGCTGCAGTTTATGTGCCGTTGCCTTTGAAGACAGCAGATATTTTTTCCAGACTTCATGCATGCCGGGGAAACCAAGGTATACCAGCACTACCAGGGCCAGGAATACCAGGAAGCCGTAGACCAGCATGGGAAGGGAGCCTCCCCAGAGCAGCCATAAAAACAGCATCATGGTCACCAGCGCAATGGTGTCGAAGAAACGATCCAGCAGTATTATCACCACGCCTTTTAACAGGCTTTTTAATTCCGAGCCGCAGCAGTAGATACGGAAGAATTCGCCCAGCTTCCAGGGCAGGACCACGCTCACGGGAGTCACTTTGCAATACAGTTTCATGCAGGCAGAGCGTGAGATATCCGTACCGTACAGTGCCAGATAAAGACGTATCGCCTTTACGGTATGTACCAGCAGTACGGTGACGATCACTATGCCCAGTCCGTCACTGTCCAGTAATTTTGGCAGTTCACCCGGGAGCACATAGCTGTACACAAAGAACAGTGCCGAGATCACCAGCACCAGCAGATTGATCAGATTGTAGACCAGCCTGTTCTTTTTTTTCATCCCTGATAAAGATCCTCGACTATGACATCTGCGGTATAATCTTCCACAGGTGTATCACGGTGTTCAGCTTCTATAAAATTCTTTTTGTTAAGTATATATGAGCCTAACAGCTTAAGAACGGTAACAGCCTGGTTCATCATCTTTACATTGGATACCTGGTCGTCTTCCCTCCAGCAGATGGGGAAGAAGCGTATGCTGTGCTTATAATATGCGGCTCCCAGTATCATGCAGTAATTGAACATCAGATTGTCTTTATATTTAAGATAAAACTTATCCTTAAGCATAGCAGTGCTGTACATATTAAGACCGGAGCCCAGATCCAGCACGCGCATACCCGTCCCAAATGAGAAGAGTATGTTATAAACAACATTTCCGAAAGTACGGAATGCGGAATAACCCTTAAGCTTTGAGCCGTTCATAAAACGCGCTCCCAGCAGGCAGTCGTACTTTTTGTGGATACCGCGCTTGAGATAGGGGATCAGATCCTCTATGCTGCCCTGGTCATCACCGTGAAGCATTATAACATAGTCGAAGCCGTTTTTTACAGCATAGTTGAAGGCCAGCTTCTGCGAACCGCCCAGACCGTAGTTTTCCGTATTGCGCAGCAGCTTGACGCAGGTAGGGATATTATGTTCGTTAAGATAATCCGATACTACCTGCTCGCCGTTATCCGTACTGCGGTTATTCAGTATGATTATCTCCTGTATGTAGGAGCATACTTCTTCGTTGAACTGGCCAAGTACCCTGGTGATCTGCTTTTCACAGTTGTACATGGGTATGAACAAAAGGATCTTAGAGGAATTTTTTTTGCCCATTATTCCACCTCCCGTAATTTAAGTAGACGATATTCTTTTATCGGGGAAACAGTTATATCTTCCCCGTAATATTGCATGTTTACATTTACGCCGTCATGCGAATTGAGAAGCCAGCCTGCTCCGCAGCCAAGGGGGATCAGCAGTCTGCCCCGGCCAAAGTCGCAGTTAAGCAGATGTGAATTTCCGGCATCGTCGCTCCAGGAAATGCGCACGGTCTTCCCGGGATTATAGTCCCTCTTCATAAGCGCCGTGGCGAAGGCCGAAGTATCATCCTGCACCGCGTCAAAGATGTGGTCTATCAGGATATTATCGTAGCTTCCGTCGGAATTATCAAACTCGATATAAAGGAAATCCGCATCTTCACCCTGAATATTTTTATCGAATCCAAGGTATGTGCCGCCGTATTCGGAAGGCTCTTCCGTCAGACCTACGCCGGGAGCCGTGAATATGTCCTCCAGGCTTTCCATGGAAAGACCCCAGGATGAAGGTGTGCGTCCCAGTTCCCTTTCTTCGCTTGCCAGCTTTGCGGTCTTATTGGCTCTTAAGGCTTCTTCAGCACCCTGTGCCGCGGGATAGAATTTCCTGTTTTCCTCGGACCAGCCGTATTCGCCGGAGGTCATGAGCCAGCGGTACAGATAGTAATAGGCGAAGGAATCGACACCGGATACAACAGTCCCGGTTTTTCTCAGTATGTCCACGGTCTCTTCTGCGGCACCGTATCCGCGGATGGTCATGGCCTCCATAACCGAACCGCCCCTGATATTATACAGGTAAAAGTAGCCGAAGTCTCCCAGGCCAAGGTAACTGTCGGCATCGTTTATGCCGTTATCGTTTTCCCGGCGGCTTAACAGTTTTGAATAGATGTTTTCCTGGACATATACGGGGCCCAGTCTGGGGACTTCCCCGTCATTTACTGCGATATAACCGTCCGGTACTTTATAGGAGGCGGACAGCTTGTCGTTTGCGTCGATATTCTGTACTGCCTCCCCCATTACTGCGGATATCAGAAATACGGCAAAGGCGGAGATGATATAACGGGACAAGCCGTTGCCAAGATATCTCCAGCCGATGGTCAGGAACATTACAGCCGAAGCAAAGATCATGCCTGCGCTTCTTGCGTAGATGTCATAAACATCCATGCGCACCAGGGTATAGCTGAAAGCAACTATCATGGCTATGCCTACGGAGGCGCTGATGGCAGCGGCCTCGGGATCGCTTATGCGGAGCTTTTTTCCTTCGATCCGGATATTGCCCAGCTTCATGCACAGTATTGCTGATACCCATACCACAGCCACAGGTATCAGGAAACTGAAAAGATCGTAGAGCAGTATCCGCAGGCCTGTGTTATTAAGGCCTGATAAAAAGCTGTCCGGCATGCCCTGTCCGAAGCGTGACAGACCGTCTGCGAATATGGTCTGGGAGCTCATTGCCAGCATGTGCTTTAGGGTACCCAGAAGAAGCGGTATACAGAGAACTGCCGGCAGCAGGCAGGCAGCAGCGCATGCCCAGAAAGCGGGCTTTTTGATATCATTTTTGAGATCGCCTTTAACGTAGCCGGTGAGCTGCCATAAAAGCAGGGGCATAAAGCCTATGCAGACAGCGGCTCCGAAGAGGGGATAATAAAGTCCCTGTACCAGGCTTGATAAAAACCAGGCCATGATCCAGAGGCCTCTTTTTTTGATGAGTCCGGGCCATGATAAAAGCAGCATGACCGGAAGAATAAGTGCGATGCGGTTATATCGCAGTATGGGAAATAAAAGTACTATCAGCAGTACCCTGCTGCTTTTGATATGGCGCATGGCGATAAAGAGCAGCAGTGCCGATATGCACAGATAGAAAAGGTTTTCGGTCACATTGTAATTTGAATAATAGCCTCCGCCGAAAACGGAGAGGAAAGCGCCCTGGATTATCGAATAAAGACCGGACACGGGAATGTATTCGGAAAAGGGCTTCTGTCCCAGTTCAAATATCTGGGAAAAAGCTATGATGTTCTCGAAGGGATGATGGAGATCGGAGGATATTATCGAGCCAAGGCCCGAATATCCGTTAAAGTTCATGATACAGCAGAGGCTGCCGAAGGATATTATCTCATCAAGGCCGCAGCTCTTTTTGCTGCAATTTATCTTTTTAAGTACCGCCATCAGCTCAAAGCCTATGATCAGCGCCCATATGGGGAGAGATATGCGCTTTGTGGCTGCGATCACGGTACTGCTGTCAGCCGTGGAATAAGAAGATGAAAGAAATACAAGTAAAGTAAAAGGTATCAGCATCTGGATATAGGGAAGCGCTGCCAGGAAGATATCCTTTTTGCTCTTATTTGAAGCATAAAGCAATATGCCTGTGATGGCAAAGGAAAGTACCAGGATCTCCCCGATGCCGGCATCCCTGCTCCAGCCGGAAAATACGAAGAGACGGTAGAGGCCGCAGAGGCCGTAGAGTGTGAAAACAAAGGCAGCCATAGCGGATAACGCATAGCTGCAGGAACTGATATAAAGCAGTATCCAGAGAATTGTCAGGGAAAAGATCACGGGACTTAACCCGCCATAGACCAGATAGGAAACGCCCAGAGCGGTCATAAGGATAAGACCCAGCACGTTCATGGATCTGTCGGCAGTTTGTGCGGCTTTGGCCCCGTGTTTTTTATTGTAAAAAAGGTAAAAGAAAAAGACGGCGAAAGAACCGGCGACGGAGAGGATATAGACCATATCCCGTTCGGCCGATTTGTTGCTTCCTTCCGCAGAGGTAAGCTCATGTACCACATCGGTGAATACCTGGGGGGTATTACCGAATCCGGCAAGCCAGAAATAGATAAAAACCGCGCCCGCAATGAATAAAATTGCCAAAAAGAGCGGCTGTATATCGTGATCGTTCTTATGTGTCATGTAAACGGATTCCTTTTTTCCTTCTGAAATGAAATTTTGACATTATATTAGTAAAAAGTCAATACTGCGGGGGGCTCTGCTTTCATTATATTTAATGCATTTTCTATGCAAGACGGGGAATCTGTGGTATAATAATTCGGATTTTGAGCGAAAGGGTTTTAAGCTTAAATGACCGGAAAAAAGATACTGTTCATATCGGAAACGGTGGTGATCCCCATAGAGAGGGGAAACCGCAAAAGGGTATATAACATAATAAACATGGCCAAAGAAGCCGGCTGTGAGGTGGACTATCTCTATCTTCATACTTATTCCAATGAGGATCTTGCCGAAACAAAAGCCTGGATCGGAGAAGAACATTTCCATGTTTTTGAGAATAAGAAGAGGAGCTTCCCGGTTTTCTGTAAGCGCAAGGTCCGCAAAGTGCTGGAGATACTGCATATCCCGGGGCTTTTTAAGTACTTTTCCATAGATGAGAAGATCGATCCCGCCGTTGACTCCTTTATGGAGGCTTTCCTTAAAGAGCATTACTACGATGTGATCTGGGTGGAATACATTTTCAATTCACGTCCGCTGTTATCTGCGCCTGAAGGCGTCGTCAAGGTCATCGATACCCACAACGCATTCACGTTCAAGCGCCAGATGTATGAGGCAGTGGGCTATAAGAACTATGAATTCGCCCTCACAAAGGAAGAGGAGGCCAAAGGCCTTTCCCGTGCGGACTGGGTGGTAGCCATACAGGAGGAGGAGGCGGACTTTTTCAGGACTATCGTGCCTTCCTCCACAAAGGTATGTACCATAGGCGAGAACATGCCTTTAAAGGAAGCCGGCGTGGCACCTAATAAGAATATCCTGTTCATCGGCAGCTTTTATGTGGTGAACAGGGACGGCATAAAGCATTTTACCGAGGATATCCTGCCCATCCTTAAGAAAAAGGGGGCAGACTATAATTTCCAGATAGCCGGGACCATCTGCAAGCATATTCCCGACAGCCCGGATTATGAAAAGCTGGGTATAGTGGATGACGTGGGTGACGCTTATCGCAATGCAAGGGTGGTGATCAATCCCGTGCGCCACGGTACCGGCCTTAATATAAAGACCATTGAGGCCCTCAGTTACACAAAACCTCTGGTATCCCATGAGATAGGTGTGCGCGGCCTGCGTTCGGATTTTCCCATAGCCAGGGTCACGGACGATAATGAGGCCTTTGCCGATGCGCTGATCGAGCTGCTGGAGAGTGACGAAAAAGCAAAAGAACTGTCCGACAATGCGGAGAGGTTTATGAAGGAATACCAGAAGAGTAATATTGCGGCACTTAATGATATATTGAGCGAATAAGATTCTTCGCTTCGCTCAGAATGACAGGGAAGCAGCTCAGAACGACACCTACTGTCATCCTGAGGAGCGCAGCGACGAAGGATCCAGAATACAAAGGAGCACACAACAGTATGTCAAAGTACGATCCGGTAGTAAACACCGGCGATCACAACAGACTTATAAAGGCAATGGATAAGGCCCGACGCGGCGAAGACCTGTGTGTGGCTTTTATCGGAGGCTCCATAACCGAAGGTTATTCTTCCACCTCCCACGACAAATGCTACGCGAAGCTGGTCCATGACTGGTGGGTTAAGAGCTTTCCGGACAGCAATATCAGGTATATCAACGCCGGCATAGGCGGGACCAATTCGGACTACGGTTCATCAAGGGTCGAAAAGGACGTATTAAGCAATGATCCTGATGTGGTGTTTGTAGATTTTACCGTAAATGATGCGGATACAGAGTTTTATTTTGAAACCTATGAGGGACTGCTGCGCCGCATATTAAAGAGCGGCTCACATCCTGCGGTGGCGCTTGTGTTCTTTGTCCAGTACAGCTGCGGGGTAAGCGCCCAGGACTGGCATCTTAAGCTGGGGCAGCATTACGGTCTTCCCTGCATAAGCTGTGTAAACAGTATTTATGCGAAGCTTAAGGATGGCGTGATAAAAGCGGAAGAATTTACCCAGGATATGCTCCACCCCAATGACTACGGACATAAGCTGATAGCAGGGATGGTGACGGATTTTCTGGATACGGTAAAAAATGAGAGCGCTGCGGCAGCAGAAGAAGGACCTCTTCCAGCGCCTTTAAGCGCCAATGCATGGGAGAGCGCAAAGCGCCTGCAGCACGCCAATACGGATGCAGAGCTTAAGGGCTTTGAGAAGGATCTGAAAGAAGCCGAATATCCGGGAGATCATTTCCGCGGCGGCTGGACCGGTAAAAAGGCAGGGGACGAGATAGTATTTAAACTTAACTGCAGCGAGATTTCTGTGCAGCTTAAAAGGACGGTCAAACGACCCGCGCCTGTGGCTCTGGCTATAGTGGACGGAGATGAAGAGCATGCGGTTATACTGGATGCGAACTTTGACCAGGACTGGGGCGACTGTCTCTCCGTTGTCCCCGTTATGAGGCATGGCTGCGTAGTTACGGGGCAGACCGATGACGGGTTGAGTCCCGCAAGATATGAGAAAAGCGCGGAAGCGCTGGAAAGATATAAGGATATCAAACCGCAGGCAGCAGAGCATGAGCTGAAGATACGGATCATCGGAACTCCGGAAGAACTGGGCTGGAAACTGGGAGAGCTTTCGACAGGAGGCCCGGCATGGCACAAAAGTGAAGGCAATGACGCCCCGGCGGCATTTGAGCTGTTATCGGTGTTTACAGGGGGTAATACTTGACACCAAAGATCAGAAAAAAACAACCTGTATGGGCTAAGCTGGATAACACCGCTTTATTATTCCCCGTTATCAGTACGGAGGGTATGACCAGTGTTTATCGTGAGAGCGTGTCCTTAACGGAGGATGTGAACGGGGAACTTCTGCAGCAGGCACTTGAGAAGCTGCTGCCCCAGTTCCTTATATTCCGTATGCGCCTGCGTATGGGATTTTTCTGGTATTACTTTGAAGAAAACGACCGCCCTGTTCCCAAAGTAAGGGAAGAAGAGCTGTATCCCGGAGCATATATAAACAAGAGCCGTAACAATCATTATATGTTCCGCGTGACCTATTATAAAAAACGTATCAATCTGGAAGTATTCCACGCCCTGACCGACGGCTACGGCGGACTGGTATTCTTAAAAGAGCTGGCGTATCAGTATCTGCGCCTGGCCCATCCGGAGGAATATGCGGGGGAGAAGGACAGGATCAGCTCCGGCATATTCATGGATATGGAGGACAGCTACCTTAAGAATTTCAAGAAGAGCGCCAGCCATGATACGGCCTACGGATCAAAGAAAGCCCTGGTCATCAAAGGCGAGAAGCGCCCCAAGGGTGAGCTTAATGTCATGCACGGCTACTTTAAGGTGGATGAGCTTAAGGCTGCCGCAAAGAAATACGGTCTTACCATAAACCAGTATCTTGTGGGAAATTATGTATATGCCATCTACAGGGAATATTTGAAAGGCGGCACTTCAAAGCTGCCTATAAGCTGCTGTGTGCCTGTGGATCTGCGCAGCCGCTATGAATCCCATACCATGAAGAATTTCTTTGTTATCATAGCGTCCAAGTTCCTGCCCACACAGGAAAGCTACAGCCGTGAGGAAGTGCTGAAGATATCTTCCGACAGCTTAAAGGAACAGATGGATCCGCAGAATCTGGATAATATCCTTTCTTATAATGTATCAAACGAGCAGAACCGTTTCCTGCGGCCCATACCTATTTTCATCAAGAATATCGCTATAAAATATGTGTATATGTTATCTGCGGATACCGCTACTTCTACCATGACCAACGTGGGTAATGTGGAGGTAAAGGAGCAGTATAAAAAATATATCGAGCATTTTTACGGAATGCTCTCCATGAGCCGCGGGCAGAACATCAAGGCGGCTATAGCGTCCTATAACGGTACGCTGATCGTGACTTTTACATCCTGTCTTACGGATGTTTCCATACAGAAACGCTTCTTCCAGTCCATAGCAAAGGACGGGGTTGAGGCTGCTCTGGAGACCAATGAATATCTGAATCCGCCGGAGTCCGGAAAGGAAGAGCCGGAGTCGGCAGCAGAGGATAGGAAGGAGGAGGAAGATGGTCAGATGCCCCCAATGTAACATAAGCCTGCTGCAGGATTATGATACCTGTCCTTTATGCCACTGCGTTACGGAAGAATTAAATGAGGAGCAGCAGAATGCGGTCCGCGCCCGTTACGGAAACGGTGCGCCTTATCCCAATGCACAGCGCCGCCAGAGGCTGGTACGTTTCTGGCTGCGTCTGATACTCTTTACCTTCATAGGCAGCGAGGCCATTCTTATTGCAATAAATCATTACACTACTCCGACTATCTACTGGTCGGCCATAACCGGCGCAGCTTTTGTATACGGATATCTTTTTGTTTTGTACTGGGTAAGCCATGATTCCGGCTTTGCCCTTAAAGTATGGCTGCAGATGGTGACTACCATGATAATCCTGTATGTGATAGACCGGTATACGGGTAATTATGGCTGGGCACTGCAATGGGCTATTCCGGGAGTGATACTTTTCGGCGACGGTATAGTATTCTTCCTGATGATGCTAAACCGCAGCCGCTGGTGGAGCTACACCCTGCTTCTGCTCTTCCTGGGTGTATGCAGCGTGGTGATCATAAGCTGGGATATCGCCACAAAGAAGAGCAATCTGATACTTCCGATAATCTGCGTTATAGTTACGGGCCTTTATTTCCTGGGAACCCTGTTCCTTGGAGAGAGGTCGGTGAAGAGAGAGTTAAAAAGAAGATTTCACGTATAGTCACAAGGAGGGGAAATGGACGAGACCATCAGCCGCCGCGGCCAGACCGCAAGACGTATCGTTAGTGCAGCCAATCACTTCCCGGTGATCGGGCAGCTGCGCCGTAACGGCGATCTGCAGAATTTAAGGAGCGATCTGGAGCCTGAATGGCGCTGCCCGGAGCATCTGCGGAGGACTATCATCGATATGGAGGATTTTACTATGGAGATGATAAGTCCGGTGGACCAGTATGCCCCGATGTGTGACCGCCATGTTATATTACAGCTTCATGGCGGCGGATATTACGGGCGTATCCATAATACCTACCGTGATGCGGCGGCGATGTATATCGAGGCAGGAGAGGGGGCCGATGTGCTTTCGCCCGATTACCGTGTGGCGCCGGAGCATCCCTATCCTGCAGCATTGCAGGACGCTGTGGAATCCTACCGCTGGCTTCTGGAGCATGATTACCAGCCGGAGCATATAGTGGTGGCAGGCGACAGCGCAGGTGGAGGACTTTCCCTGGCTCTGGGACTTTATCTTAAGGATCACGGCATGCCCATGCCCGGTGGGTTTATAACCATGAGCGCCTGGACGGATCTGACCAAGAGCGGCGATTCCTATCAGGAAAAATTTGACGCCGACCCCGTCTTTGGCGGCAGCCGCAAAACCCTGGTATATAAAGAAGGCTATTATAAGGACCATGATCCCATGGATCCCTATATTTCACCTGTGAACGGGGACTACCGCGGTTTTCCTCCCATGTTGTTACAGGTGGGAGAGATGGAGATGCTTCTGGACGATACCCTTTCCGTAGGTGCCAAAGCCCATTATGCGGGGCTGCGGGTCAAAGTACATGTATATCCGGGAATGTGGCATATCTTTCAGATGGGCTTTAATCTCTATCCCGAGGCAACAGAGGCCTGGAAGGAGATAGCACGTTTCCTGCGTATAGTGTGGGAATTGTAGAGTTAGTTTTGTGAAACCTGATGCTCTGTGATAGAATAGCATTTAATCTATAAATGAAAGGAAAAAGGCAAATGAAAGAACTGATGTTAGGCAACAAGGCCTTTGCCCGCGGGCTGTATGAAGCAGGCTGCTGCTTTGTATCCAGCTATCCCGGGACACCCAGTACAGAGATCACTGAGGAAGCTGTAAAGTACGACGATATCTACTGCGAATGGGCACCGAATGAGAAGGTAGCCATGGAGGCTGCTTTCGGAGCATCTTTAGCAGGCAGAAGGGTATTCTGCGGAATGAAGCACGTGGGACTTAACGTGGCTGCAGACCCCTTATATACCATGGCTTATACCGGCGTAAACGGCGGAGTTATCATCGGCGTGGCAGACGATCCCGGAATGCATTCATCACAGAACGAGCAGGATTCCAGGCATCACGCCATAGCTGCAAAGGTTCCCATGCTGGAGCCCTCCGATTCTGCGGAGAGTCTTGAATTCGTTAAGATCGCTTATGAATTATCAGAGGAGTATGATACTCCCGTTATCATAAAGATGTGCACCAGAGTGGCACATTCACAGTCTGTTGTTGAAACTTCGGACAGAATAGTTCCCGAAAGAAAGGCATATGAGAAGAATATTCCCAAGTATGTCATGATGCCCGGCAATGCTATAAAGCGTCATCCTTTTGTTGAGGAGCGTACCAGAAAGCTGGCTGCCTGGGCAGAGACCGCAAAGATCAACCGCGTTGAAAAGGGTGGTAAGGAGCTGGGTATCATCACTTCTTCTACCAGCTACCAGTATGTGAAGGAGATCTTCGGTGACAGCGTATCGGTGCTTAAGCTGGGTATGGTAAATCCCCTGCCCGTACAGCTTATAAAGGATTTCGCAGCTTCCGTTGACCGTCTGGTAGTAGTTGAAGAGCTTGATCCTATCATCGAGAACCACTGCAAAGCTCTGGGACTTAAAGTAGAAGGCAAGGATATCCTGCCTCTTGAAGGAGAATTCTCACAGAACCTTCTGCGCAAGGCTCTTGGAAAGGATATTCCCGCAGGAAAGGCAATAGAGGATCAGATCCCCATGCGTCCTCCTGTTATGTGTGCAGGCTGCCCTCACAGAGGTCTGTTCTTTACACTCAGTAAGAATAAGTGCACCGTGCTGGGAGATATAGGCTGCTATACCTTAGGCGCTGTAGCACCTCTTTCTTCCATAGATATGACGCTCTGCATGGGCGCATCTCTTTCCGCTATCCACGGATATAACATCGCCGGTGAAGGCGCAAACGAAAAGAAGACCGTTGCCGTTATCGGTGATTCAACCTTTATGCACAGCGGTATGACGGGTCTTGCAAATATAGCATACAACCAGTCGAATTCGACTGTCATTATCCTGGACAATTCCATAACCGGTATGACGGGACATCAGCAGAACCCCACCACCGGTTACAATATCAAGGGCGATCCCGCAGGAAAGATAGATCTGGAAGCCCTTTGCAAAGCCATGGGCTTTAACAGGGTACGTGTTGTGGATCCTTATGATCTGAAGCAGTGCGACGAAGTCCTTAAGGAAGAGCTTGCGGCAGAGGAGCCTTCGGTGATCATCTCCCGCAGACCCTGTGCGCTGCTTAAGTATGTCAAGCATAACGCACCTCTTAAGGTGAATACCGATAAGTGCATCGGCTGCAAGTCCTGCATGCGCATCGGCTGCCCTGCCATCAGCATCAAAGAAGGCAAGGCTCATGTTGACAACACGCTCTGCGTAGGCTGCGGAGTATGCAGCCAGTTATGCCCTGTGGGTGCATTCGAATAAAGGAAAGGACAGACGATAATGGAAACTAAGAATGTTATGATAGTAGGCGTTGGCGGGCAGGGATCACTGCTTGCCAGCAAGCTTCTTGGAAAGCTCCTTATGGATGCGGGATATGATGTAAAAGTATCTGAGGTACACGGCATGAGCCAGCGCGGCGGAAGCGTGGTGACTTATGTACGTTACGGAGACAAGGTTTATTCACCCGTTATCGATAAGGGAGAGGCAGATTATATAGTAAGCTTTGAGCTGCTTGAGGCAGCACGCTGGATGGAATATCTTAAACCCGACGGACAGATAGTCACTAATATCCAGCAGATCGACCCCATGCCCGTGATCACCGGTGCGATGAGCTATCCGGAGGAGCTGGTAAAGAAGATGAAAGACGCCGGCGTTAAGGTTGATGCACTGGACTGCCTTAAACTGGCAGAAGAGGCGGGATCCGCAAAGGCCGTTAATATTGTGCTTATGGGACGTCTTTCACATTATTTTGATATGCCCCGCGATGCATGGATGCAGGCTATGGAGGCAATGGTACCTGCAAAATTCCTTGAGATGAACAGGAAAGCTTTTGAGCTTGGAGAAAACGCTTAATAAATGGCACGTGAGCGCGAAAAAAAGATAAGCAAGATCACCAGGGGCAGTGCATGGCTGTCCATAGTGTTTTATTTTATCGCATATCACGTGGTAGCTGCCCTGCTGCTGGCGGTTGTGGCAGTCATGTTTTATAACATGCTCTATGCAAAGATCAGCAGTGAGAGCGGTTCCATAAAGTACCTGGCCAAGATATACGAGGCCTCAATGAGGCTGAACGGCGAAAATGGCCTGGATGTTCTTAATACGGATAACAGACCTTTCTTTGTTAAGGATCTGAACGGCAACATAATATATGAAAAGGGCAGAAATACCTGCAGTGATGAAGGCATCAATATCGGTATACCCTTCATAGGACGTGAAGTATTTGTTTATGAAGATACCGAAGAGGATTATTTTAAGGAAGGCCTTCTGGGATTTGCCCTTTTTAATTTTGCCGATAAAGACGAAGAGCGGTCAGGGAGACTCGATAATATTAAGATCGATAACGGGGAGATCGTTGAAGAGCAGGCAGAAAAGGTAAACATTTCGCTGTCTGATCCGGGTTTCGGTCTGGTAAGTTTCAGCAGCATGGCGGACGAGATACCCGTCTGGCTGCCGGTCAAGATAAACGGCGGAAGATATACGCTGGTGGCGAAAGTCAGCATAGGTATGGATGTTGACGATATCGAGCTGATGGTAGCCCTGGTTGAAGTGTTCATACTGGTCAACCTGCTGATATTTGTGATACTGGTATTTAGTGTTATAAGGAATATCCGCCGCCAGAAAGAGATAACAGACCTGCTCTACAGGGATGAGGATACAGAAGGGCGTAACTGGATGTGGTTTCTGGTCTATGCGGAGAAAACTCTCTGTAAAAGACGTAACGCAGGCAGAAGATACGCTCTGGTCAATCTCTTCTTTGTTAAGTACAGGAATTACTGCGTGGTACATTCACTGGAGGCAGGAAAGAAAGTTCTGCTTAAGGCATATCATACCATGTGCGGATACCTTGGAAAGGAAGCGATGGTAGCCCACGTATCTTCGTCGAGTTTTGCGCTGTTGATGGAATATCAGCAGCAGGAGGAGTTAAAGCACCGGCTTGAAGAGCTGATAAAGGAGCTGGAAAAGACCGATGCAGGCCACAAGTTCACCTTCCAGGCCGGAGTTGCCCTGATTGATGCCAGCATAAAAAGGGGCAGGATAAGAAAGCGTAAAGATGTTAATCTTGAAAAGGATTATAATGATGCGTGCTCTGCAAGAGAGACCATGGAGCACAGCGAGGATTCGGGAATAGTATTCTATGACGACAGGCTCATGGATGAGCAGAAGTGGATCGATGCTGTTAATGAACATCAGGAGAAGGCGTTGCGTAACGAGGAATTCCTTGTTTATTACCAGCCCAAGTATTCGCCTGATACTAATGAGCTGAGGGGCGCCGAGGCACTGATCCGCTGGCAGAGTCCGGAATACGGTTTTGTCAGCCCCGGCAGGATAATACCCATCTTTGAGAAGAACGGTTTCATTACCGAGATAGACCATTATATGATCACCCATGTGGCGAGGGATCAGAAGAGATGGCTGGACAAGGGGTATAAATGCGTACCTGTTTCTGTCAATGTATCCCGTGCGCATTTTATAGAAGAGGATCTGGCAGAGCAGATCAGGGATATGGTGGATGCGGCCGGAGCTCCCAGGGAACTGATAGAGATAGAGCTTACGGAGAGTGCTTTCTTTGATGACAAGAATGCTCTTATCAATACTATCAACAGACTTAAGAGTTACGGTTTCCTGGTATCCATGGATGATTTCGGTGCCGGTTATTCATCTCTTAATTCACTGAAGGATATGGCGCTGGATGTGCTTAAGCTGGATGCCGAATTCTTCCGGGGCGACGCCGATGCCGAAAGGAAAGAGAAAGTGGTGGCTGCGGCCATAAGCCTGGCAAAGAGTCTTAACATGCGTACCGTGGCCGAAGGCGTGGAAGACAGGGAGCAGGTTAAATTCCTGGCGGACCAGCACTGCGACATGATACAGGGCTTTATTTTCGCAAAACCCATGCCCGGAGCCGATTATGAAGTACGCATGCGTGAAGCTGCCAACAGACCTGCCGGCGGACCGGAAAATGTAACAGATAACGGACCGGAAAATGTAACAGACAATGGACCGGATAATGCAGCAGACAGCGTACCGGACAACGGAGTTGCCGGTTTAATAGAAGTGAAAGAAGAAGCCGATTGACAAATCAAAAGGCTTTAAATACAATAAAAATTACCCATAAACCTACAATTCTAACCTAAAGAGGAGACAAGAACATGACTACTTACAGCAGTTTACCGGATTTTAACGATGCCAATGCCGTAACACGTGAAAGGATCCATTATCCTTCGGGAAGCAGGATAGTGGAGGTATTATACGGAGCAAAGGATGCGGAAGGAAATGCCGTAGCTCCCGCCTCGGATGCAGAGGACGGTCATGGCGTATTCACAGCCATAAAGACGGAAAACGAATACCGTCTGTTATCATGGAAGCACAGTGCTGCGGAAGGCGGCGCAGTAGAATATGATGATGTACTGGGTGAGGATCCGCTCACACTGCTGGAAGAGAATATAAAGAAAAAGGATGCTATCCTGGACGAAGCCAGGGAGCTTATGAAGAGCAATGATTATGATAATGATGCCGTAGAGGCTGTTCTGGCTAAATTTGCAGAGCTGCCCGACCACAAGACTCCCAAGGATCAGGATCTGGCAAGCCGTTGCAGCAGCATTTCCGGCCGTAATAAGGCAGATAAGGAAAAGAAAGAATCCGTTAAGAAGAACAGCGAAGCAAAGAAAGCTCTGATAGATGAAGCAAAGAGCATGAGCGAGCCCGCTGACTGGGATAAGGCTACCGACCGTATGAAAGAGCTGATGGAGCTGTGGAAGAAGACCGGCAGGGCAGGTGCTGATAATGATGCCCTCTGGGAGGAATTCCATGCAGCACAGCAGACTTTCTATGATAAGAAGCATGAGTTCTTTGAGGCTGCAAGGGCAGAGCATATCAAAATAAAAGAGGACATTATATCGAGAGCTGCAGCGCTTACAAAGGAAGCAGCGGATGATTTCGAGAGCATACACAAGGGACTGGAAGCTCTTCTGGAAGAGTGGAAGAAGAGTGGTACAGCCGGACATGCCGAGGATGAAAGACTCTGGCAGGGATTCCAGCAGATCCGTAACGAGTTTTATGCAAAGCGCAACGAACTTCGTAAAGAGCGTGATGTTGAATTTAATGCACGCAGGGATGCAAAGAAGGATCTGATCGAAGAGGCAAAGAAATATGCAGAGTCCGGCGATTACAGCAGGACTGCCGCAGACCGCATGAAGGCCATCAATGAAGAATGGAAGAAGATAGGTTCTGCAGGCAAGCGTTTTGAGGAAACCCTCTGGAAACAGTTAAGGGAGGCACAGGATGCTTTCTGGAACGGAAAGCGCAGCAGTGATTCCGCACGTCATGAGCAGTGGCTGGAGAATACCAGGGGAGCTATCGAGCGCCGTAAGCAGCGCATCGAGAATATCAGTGCAAATATCACCAAGCTTAAGGATCGTCTGGAGACGACTGCAAGTGATGAGAAGCGCCAGCAGATAGAGGGCTGGATCGCCGAGAATGAAGAGCAGATAAAGACTCTTCAGGAAGAGATAGAACGCATGGAAAAGGATATGTAAGCCTTAGGGCTTACACCTTATCCGTCTTGGTGATAAGACCGTTCTCCACGCGGTATACGATATCGCAATTCTCTATCGTCTTAAGACGATGAGCAATGATAACCATAGTTTTACGACCCTTGAGGCTGTTGATCGCATCCATGATCGCAGCCTCTGTTTCATTATCAAGAGCAGAAGTTGCTTCATCGAATACCAGCAGGCCGGGATCGTTATAAAGGGCCCGGGCTATACCGATACGCTGTCTCTGTCCGCCGGAGATACGCACTCCGCGGTCACCTATCGAGGTATCAAGACCGTCGGGAAGACTTCTCACGAAATCGCCCATCTGTGCTTCGTCAAGCACCTGCCAGATCCGTTCTTCATCAGCTTCTTCAGCAGTAAGGCCGAAGGCCACGTTCTCACGTATGGTGGTGTCCAGCATATAGATGTTCTGTGCGATATAACCTATGTTTGAAAGCCATGCAGCATCGCCGGCAGATACTTCCTTACCATCTACAAGTATCTTTCCTTTCTGCGGTATCAGCAGTCCCAGCAGTATATCGACGATGGTGGTCTTGCCGGCGCCGGAAGGTCCTATAACACCTACGGATGCGCCTATGGGTATGTTCATGTCTGCGTTGTCGAAGATCTCTTTTTCGGTATTGGGATAATGATAGGAGATGCCTTTGAGCAGGATCTCTTTTTCAAATTTAAATCCGCTGTCCTGTTTTTCTTCGATCTTTGCATCTTTAAGACCTGCCAGGTCCAGATCGAGGTTAGCGCAGACCACATCAAGGGAAGGCTCAAAATATGCTATTGCGGATAAATGTGATGAGATGCGGTTGACGGCAGGCATAAGACGTACGGCAGCCATACCGAAAGCCATGAGCTGCGGCAGCATCATCTGAAGATCACGTCCCATCATCACTGCGATGAACATATAGAGCAACAGGCCTACAATGAAGACTGTCTCGATCATAAGACGGGGGAACTGGCTTAAAATGGTATATTTTCTGAGGGCATCGGACTGGGCGCGGCTGCCTTCATCAAATCTCTTCAGAAAATACTTTTCCCTTGCAGCTACCTTTACATCTTTTATACCGAAGATGCTCTGCTGCATCCACTTCATCATATTGTTCTGTTCGTCGACTCTTTTGTTTCCTATCCTTCCCAGCCTGGGTTTTAAAACACGCAGAACCAGCAGCATCATAATGCCCAGAAGTACGGCGAGGCTCAGGGTCATTACGGGATCGACGATCAGGAGAACCACGCATATGCAGGCGGAAACCGCAAATTCGGTTATCAACAGCATGAACTCCTGGAGCAGCTCAAAAATATGCGGGATATCTTTGTTGACGGTCTGGAGCATCATATTGACATCCGCATTGAGATAGTATTCATAAGGTTTGTTGAGATAATCGCCCATCAGGCGTATGGAAGTAAAGCAGCGCGCATTGGATATGAAGCGGCTCTGCACTATGGTTAAAAAGAAAAGATATACATTTTTAAAGACAAATACGAACATAGTGACCAGAAGAAGGATACGTACAAAAGTACCATGATCCGGATCCTCGATCCCCAGGGCTGACAGTATGCTGACAACTTTCTTATTACCGAGTATGGTATCGGGACTTACTACGGCCGATATGAGAGGAAGGATGACAGTGACACTTAAGGTTTCCAGAAGTGCACTGAAAGTAATAAGTACGCAGAGCAGGGCAACTCTGTGTTTCTGCCTGCTGTTTAATACTATTCTGAGTTTTTTAATAACATTCATTGTTGTCTGAACCTTTTTCCGGCAGTATTATTTCCACAGTTCGGGATCTGATAAAAGGGTCTTTAATCTGTCATAGATCTCCAGACCCTTTTCCCTGCCGTATTTGGAGATTATGCCGCGGTAGATAGCCATCTTTCCGTTCTTCACGCCATGGCTCTTTGCTGCAAGACCGGCCACATGGCTGATTATCTCTGTTTCGTATTTTGCCTTGCTCAGTATCTTCTGTACCTCGTTGTTTATACGGGTGACGGCGGAATTGGGCTGGCTTTTCGGCTGGCTGTTTTTGCTGCGGCTTTTGCCGGGAGCAGTTTTTGTATTTGCAGCCACGCTTTCATTGCTGCTATTTGTCTCTGTGACGGGAGCAGCTTCGGGGGCAGGATTCTTGCCCTGTCTGCGTCTTCTGCCTGATGAAGCGGAAGAGTCCGAAAGTATGGGCTTGATCAGCTTGTAGATATCAAGATAATCAGGATCTTTATATGTATCTCTCAGATCGTTGTGTATCGAGGTGAGAGGGTTGTGTTCTTCCGAATGTGAGGAGATAATGTTAAGAACATCGGTGCAGACATTCTCATCATATACTTTTGAAAGAGCTTCCTTTATGGCAGCAGTCTTATCGGCGGGTGCAGAGGTATTATCCGCTTTTGCTGTCTCTGCAGTCTTGTCCGGAGTACGCTTTTTGCTGCGGGTATTATCTGCGGTCTCAGTAACCGGTTTCTTCTCTTCGGGAGTGTTTTCGTTCTGCCGGGGCTTTCTTTCCTCATTGGGTTTGGAAGAATTACGGCTGCGTCTTGTACCGGTGGAAGAAGCTGCCTTCTGTGCGGCTGCCTCCGCAGAGATGCTGCCGCGGCGCTCTATGGTAACATTGCGTCCGTTGGCTCTCCAGAAATCCATGATATTATCGTAATCATGATCGTTACTTATTATAATGAAGTGTTCTGCATCGGTGGTGCCTATCAGATATCCAAGATAGGATACCAGATGCATATCCAGGGACTGCTTTTTAACAGGCACTTCCACGAACTTGAGCGTAGTGCTGTTAAAGGTGGCCAATGTGGCAGTTGTCAGGCGGGCAGCATTCTTTGATGAAAAAAGAAACACCAGATCCTGCGGTCCCAGCTCTGCGGCGCCTTTAAGTCCGCCGATGCTCACGTTTTCAAAATCTATAAGATATATGGTCATAAATAACTCCTCTCGAAAAGACGAAAAAACACCTATTGGCGTATTGTAACATAAAATAATGCCAGGGTCAAAAAGACAGGGATCGCAGTGCTGCCGTTACCAGTGGCGTTCTTCACCGGGATCGATATCAGGTCCTACCAGAAATGCACGGTGCCGTCTGCTGTATTTTACGGTAAAGCCGGCTTCGGTAAGTGTTGCGAAATCCCGGGCCCTTGTCCTTTCACTGTTTTCGGGAAAAAGCTCATAGTATTCGGCTTTGGTATCGGCAAATTCAGGCCGCTCCGGAAGTTCTCCTATATCTTCCGGAGGGAATTCCACGGGATCTTCCTCCACCAGTTCTATATAGTAATAGTATTCCCATAAAAGCGATTCATATTCGGTGAGTTTCTGGTGATCGATTACGGTAAGATTTCTCATCAGCGTTCCCAGACGGTGTAGCAGCTTAAGATGCTGCCTGCGGCGTTCTTTGATCTTTACGGGCTTTTTGAATTTCCCGGGATCAGCGTCCAGGTAGTTGTCTTTTTTTCTGTTGTATTTAAGATAAAGCAGTCCGCAGTGACGCAGGTCCTCCAGGTCGCGCTGGAGCGTGCGCTGTCCCAACCCGAATTCACGCATCAGATCCTTAGGGCTGTGATATTCGGTATTGATAATATGATAGTATATTTGTAACTGTCTGTGTATCTTACGCATATTCCCCTCATCCTGAGTACTAAATGCCGTGTCATCCTGAGCGCTAAATTACGTGTCATCCTGAGCGAAGCGAAGGATCTTTCCTGAATTTTACCACATAATAAAACTACCTGCCACCATACTGACGTGATTCCTTTTTTGCATGTGCTACATTGATATCAGAATAACAGTGAGCGGAGTTAAATATCTTTTTATAGATGTGTGTCTGCTGTAAAAAGAGCTGTGGCGGTAAAAAGAGAGTAAATACATAAAATTACCGCCGGAAGAAATTTAATGACAGGAGGTAACGCATATGCTTTGTTATGAATTAGGATTTACCTACAGGCTCGGGGACATCGGTAATATCGAAAGCGGTGATGATAAAGAAGCTTTTGAGCAGAGAGTCAGATCAGTGAATAAGCAGCTTAAAGCAAAATGGAACGGGAACAGCTGCAGTATCGTGATGAAGGCTGACGCGGAAGGCCTTAGCGCAGTGATGATCACATCCGATCCGGATGGACGTGATGTAATATGTTCATTTATAAAAGAGAATGTTACAAATCTGATGGGAGCAGAGGATGTCAATTGTACCCTGATCAGGGAGATCACGGTAAAAGAAGTGAATGCTGCCTTTGACCGCTGTTTTGACAGTAATTTTATAGATATGAGACGCCGTTCTTTTTCGGAACTGGAACTGGATTTTGACAGCCGTACCTTTACCCTTGAGGAAAGGATAGTGGAAGACAGCAGTTATAATAAGGAAAAAGCGGAGTCTGAAGCGGTGGCGCTTATGGCGGACAGCAGTCTTCGTAATGAGCTGGACCGTATATACAGTGATATGAATCAGGAAAGTTTTTATGGCTTCCCGGTACACTATCATATCAAGTCGGAAAGTATGTCATCCGCCATTGATATAGTTGAGATTCTGGTAAAAGCCCTGCGTTATAAAAAACGTCTTCCGGCAGGCCGTCTCAGTATAGTCACATCAATAGAGCGGGGCTGCTACGACGAGAGCGGAATGGAGAATCTCCTTAAGGGATCCGGTCTGTCGGCTGTAGTATTTGAAATGAAGGGCGATGACGAAAGCGAATATGCTTCTGAATATGAAAGAGTGGTGAAATATTTAACAGGCCAGATCAAAAAATTTAAAGACGACACTCTGTTCTTTCTTGTGGAAAACACGGCAGATAACAGTTTTTCCGGAAGCTTTCTGAAACGGCTTAGTGAAGACATGGAGATCATCACCATAAATGAAGGGCGCGGTGATAAAGCCGAAGCATTAGAGTATCTTAAACGTCTTGTGAATGGATCACGTTTTGCTGAGCTTGCAGATGATGATCTGTACAAAGTGCTTGAAGATAAGAATTCATTTCTGGCAACGGATGTTCAAAAGTATTTTGATAAATGGAAGAAGAGATGCCTTTGCGAGAAGGTTTATGTTTCCTATAAATCCTTCAAAAGCTATGTTCCCGAAAAGAAGCATAAAAAAGTTAAAGCCTATAAACGCCTGATGGGTATGACAGGGCTTACGGAAGTAAAGGAACTTACGGATCAGATACTGGCTTTTTACAGGCTCAAAAAGATGCGGGAACGGTATAAGATAGAAGAAAAGGATATTTCGAGACATATGGTCTTTACGGGCAATCCGGGATGCGCAAAGACCACGGTGGCCAGGCTTATCGCGGAAGTACTGTCGGAGGAGCAGATACTTGAAACAGGGGTGTTCGTGGAATGCGGACGCAGTGATCTGGTGGGAAAGTATGTGGGCTGGACGGCAAAGAACGTGCGCCGCAGATTCCTTGATGCAAAGGGAGGCATACTCTTTATCGATGAAGCGTATTCGCTTCTGGATGACAGCCATAGCTTTGGTGATGAAGCCATAAACACCATAGTTCAGGAAATGGAGAATATGCGTGACCAGGTGATAGTGATATTTGCAGGATATCCGAAGCCCATGAAATCCTTTATTGAAAGAAATGAAGGCCTGCGCAGCAGGATCGCATTTCATATGGAATTTAAAGATTATAATGCTGATGAGCTTACGCAGATCATCAGGAATATGAGTGCGGAGCAGGGCTTTGTGATGGAGCCGGAAGCGGTAGAAAAATGCAGGAAGATATTCTATAATGCATGTATGATGCCTGATTTCGGAAACGGACGTTTTGCCAGAAATCTGCTGGATAAAGCACTGCTCAATCAGGCAAAGAGGATATCGGAACCGGGCCGCAGGGGCCGTGTTACCAAAAGGATGCTTACAACCCTTATCGGTGATGATTTTGATGAGGAGATCATAGCTGGCAGAGGGCAGGAGATACGCAGGATAGGTTTTGTATGAGATACGATATGGACGGGATCAGGATATACAGGGGAATTAACCAGATAGGTGGGATAGTCACGGAGATAAAAAAGGGTGGCCACCGCGTACTGATAGACTTTGGTGCAAATCTTCCCGGGACGGAGAATGCAGAGCTTAACGATGATGAGTTGGTGAAGGAAGTGTTTTCGCAGACGGAAGTAAAGACAGATGCTGTCCTGTTTACGCATTACCATGGAGACCATACCGGTTTAAAGAACAGGATCCCCGAAGACATACCCATGTATATAGGCCGGATCGCAAAAGATATAATGAAGATCATTGCAAAGGATGCGGACTATGTAAAGATAAAGAACGGACAGGCAGATAAGATAGAGACTCCTGTCATAGACAGGATGATCCCCTATTGGAGAGCCGGAGAGTTTAAGGATCTTAACGGGATCAGGATAATGCCGCTTATCTGCGATCATTCTGCTCTGGACGCCTATATGTTTGTGATAGAAATGAATGGGGAACGAATCCTGTATACAGGTGATTTCCGCGCACATGGGATCCCGGGTGAAAAGACTTTTGAAAAGCTGGTAAGGGAAAAAATCGGGAAGGTTGACATACTGATCACCGAGGGCACCATGGTATCAAGGGTCAAAGAGGAGAACTCAAATGCAATACGGACCGAGAATGATCTGAAGGAAAAGGCGGCGGAGATATTCAGCCGGCATAAGGAAAATGTTGTGCTGGTGTATTCTACGAATATAGACAGCGTTATGGGATTTTATCTTGCCACGCCGCGGGATAAGGCTTTTATCGTTGATCCGTACCAGGCCCGTGTTATGATGACTGCCATAGAAGCAAAGCATAAGTATTTTCCTGATGACTACAGATACGGAAGTGACATCTATGTATTGTGCCCGAATGAGAATGATTATTGTATAAAAGATCTTAAAGATCATATGATACCCGGTACACAGTGGAAACCTTTCCATATGGCCCAACCGGATATTTATCTTGATAAGGGTTTTGTTATGCTGGCCAGACCTAACAGAAATCCCTATGTTTCTACGGGTAAGTTTGAAGAACGCCTTATGGCTATGAAGGATCCGCACATCATTTATTCCATGTGGACCGGATACCTTAAGGGCGGTAAGGCCGAGGATCCTTCGGTGGTAGAATTCCTTAAGGGATATAAGCCGGAAAACATTGAGGTTCTGCATACCTCCGGCCACGCTTATGTAGAGGACCTCAAAAAGCTGATGGACATGACCTGCCCCGACATCATAGTCCCCATGCACACCGAAAGCGCCGCCGCCTTTAAAGAGCCGGAACTTTTCGCTGATCACAGTGACAAGATAGTAACACTGGAGCGTGGGGATATGATGGGGATATGCAGTCATTTTGAGAGTGACAGCTAGCCCTGTCATTCTGAGCGAAGCGAAGAATCTTGAAAGAGTAGAGGAAGAGAAAGAACATGAGTGTAGAAGAATCTATATTAAATATTATAACAGCCAGCGTGAACAACGATTATTACACCGCCGGCATAAAGACGGAGGTGGTTATCGATACACTGATCACGCCGGTAATCACCTGCTTGATCAAAGAAATGTTGGAAAAAAATGATAAAAAGGACGAAGTAGGTGATCTGTTATATATCACAAAAGAGTTTCCGATGCTCAAAAAGGATGTTTTTAATGAAGATGGGAAAGGGGATTATAGTAACAACAAGGCGGATTTTCTGCTTAAGGATAAGAATAATATCTATCTTGTAGAATTAAAAACCTCAATTGATAGTATTGATGAAGATCAGATTGTTTTTTATTACAAATATATACAACGAATAAACAACGCTCCGAAAGCTTTGCTGGCGGAGTTTATGGCATTGTTTAACAGTGTCAGTAATACGGGGATTGGAGACGAAACATATAGGAAAAAAATGAAAGAATATATTGATAATAGTAATAATGATAAGCATAATGAAATATCTTTAAAAAATCTAAAATCTAAGGTGTTTGAAAGATATAAGAAAAAGAATAAGAATGAAATAGAGATTCTCAGAATAAATGGCGATTCATCATCGAAAAAATATTTAATACAGGCAACTGAAATTGAAAAAGCTTTACCTGATGATATGGAGGATACCTCTTATAAAAATATAAGTATGATCAAACTCATTTATATAGTGCCTGATAAAAAAGAATTTTTAAAAAAATGTAAAGCTAAGAAAATATCCATGACAAATATTATTGTATGCGGTTTGAATGATCTTGAATATGATAGTGAATGTGACCGAATATGCAGATATTATAATTGGCTAAAAAAAGAAATATTAAATCCAATTTTCAAATAACCTGACCAATAAGCAACAGATATGAATAGATATCTAATAAGAAAGGGCATGAAACAATACAAGTAGCTAACACAAGAGCCTAAAATAAGGGATATATTAGCCGGCCACTACAAGAAAGCAGCCGAAAACAGCCAAAGCAGCTAACACAAGAGCCTAAAATAAGGGATATGTTAGCCGGCCACTACAAAAAAGAAGCCGAAAGCAGCCCAAAAGGCTAACACAAAAGCTTAAAACAAGGAATGTGTTAGCCGGTCACTACAAAAAAGCAGCAGATAACAAGCATAAAGGCTAACACAATAGCCCAAAACAAAGAATGTGTTAGCTATTACAATAGAGGAGCAGAGCCATGAACACAGCATTGATGGAAAGAAACGGTAAGAGGATAGCAAAGATACTTGAGTATGTCGGATACGAAGACAGTGCGATCATAATCGAAAAAGACTGGGATCTGCAGGTATACTTCAGCGGAAGGGAAGAGGGCTGCATCACCATAGAGATGTGCGCACATAAGGATATGAACGGAGATTCACTTTTTGATCCGCTTATGAGGATAGAGCTCAGCACGGATGAATCCGATAATATCCTGAGCGCCAAGGCGGTTTATTATCTCTCCAGATCGATATTTGCCGATATCGAGATCTATGCAAAAGATGATCCCGATTGCTTGAATCCCGAGTTATATGAAAAATACAGCGGACAGCTTGACGAGCGCCTTTGTGACTGGCTGAACACGATAGATATGAGAAAATATCTGACAGAGGGCAGAATAGAAAAAATTTGAATTATAAGTGACCGTGTGCCTTTACAAGATTGTAAAGGAAATTAATATGTAAAGGTACACGTTATCTTTTAACACCGAATTCAACAGGTGTTATTTTTTTGCGATAAACAGTATAAAACAGTTGACAACTGTTTTATACTGTTATATACTGTTTATATCCGGAGGGGAAAGATTACTGCAGAAATCTTTCGAACCAACGTAATGCGCAGGCGGGGGCTCCGGGGAAAGGGAAAAAAGCATGCAGATAGTTATAAACAATACATCTATGGTACCTGTATATGAGCAGCTGATGGACAATATAAAGCAGGAGATCATAAATGGCGGTATCAAAGAAGGTGAGCCGCTTCCTTCTGTAAGGACACTGGCAAACGAGCTTAAGATCAGCGCCCTTACGGTAAAGAAAGCATATGACAAACTTGAGGAAGAAGGATTTATCGTAACTGTACACGGAAAGGGCAGCTTTGTTGCGGCAACGGATATGGCGCTTGCAGCGGAAGCCAGAAAGAAATCCGTTGAAGAAGCCTTTGCTCTTGCAACCGAACGGGCCAGGGCACTGGGGCTTTCCGATGATGAGATCAGAGAGATCCTGGAGATCATCCTCAGTGAATGATAAGGAGTTAAGGATATGATCGTAATAGAGAATCTTCAAAAGAAATATAAAGGTTTTGAACTAAATGTATCCATAAATATTCCGGAAGGGACAGTGACCGGTCTGATCGGAAAGAACGGAGCCGGCAAGAGCACGACCATCAAGTCTATTCTGGGACTGGTCCGGCCGGACAGCGGCAGCATAAAGGTTCTGGGAAAGGACCCGGGGGAGGAACTGGATTCCATAGGCGTGGCGCTTTCCGATTCAAACTTCAGTATGATGTTGAATATCAAGGATGTGGTAAGCATCCTGCGGGCTTCCTATAAGGATTTTCAGGAAGAGGAATTCACGGAAAGATGCAAAAGGCAGAACCTTCCTTTCGATAAACCGATCAAGGATTTCTCAAGCGGTATGAAAGCAAAGCTGAAAGTGCTTTCGGCGTTAAGCCATAAGGCAAAGCTTCTGGTATTGGACGAGCCTACCACAGGCCTTGATGTATTGGCAAGAAATGAGGTGCTTGATCTGCTCCGTGAATATATGGAGGAAGATCCTTCCAGATCGATCCTTATAAGCTCACATATCTCATCGGATCTTGAAGGGCTTTGCGATGATATCTATATGATAGACAGGGGACGTATCTGCCTTCATGAGGATACCGATACGCTGCTTGGCCGTTACGGGATCCTTAAGATGTCGGACAAAGAATTCGAGGAGCTTGACAAGCAATATATAAAGGTGAGCAGGAAAGAACGGCTGAGTGTAACCTGCCTGACCGATGAAAAGCAGTATTATCTTGATAATTATCCGAATATCGTAGTGGAAAACAGCAGTATCGATGATATCATCGTGTTAACTTTGGGAGGGAATGAGAGATGAAAGGATTATTGATAAAAGATCTTCATATGCTGGCTCAGCAGAAAAAGCTTATGGCACTTTATCTTGTTCTGGCTGTATTCCTGGGATATTCCATGGATAGCTCTTTTGTGGTAAGTTATTTTCCCATGATCGCGGTGCTTCTGGCTTTTAGCACGATCTCAAATGACAGCTTTGATAACGGTATGGCTTTCCTTATGGCGATGCCGGGGACGAGAAAAAACTATGCAAAAGAAAAGTTCCTGCTTTCATTTATGGTATTGGCTGTATCATGGGTATTTGCCCTTGTTGTACAGTTTGCATCTCTGATGATAAAGAAAGAGAGCTTTGACGCCCTGGATCTTTTAGGACAGGATCTGATGTATATACCGGTATTTATGCTGGTATGCAGTGTGATGATACCTATAGTACTTAAGTTCGGAGCTGAAAAGGGACGACTGGTATTATTTGCCATTTTCGGAATCGGAGCGCTGGTTATCATATTCGGAAGCAAGATAGCTGATTTTCTGGGAAGCACTACGGGTTTTGATGCTAAGGCGTTTATATCCGGACTTGAGCAGATACCGGCTGTTGCGGTATCCGGAGTGATGGGAGCCGTAGCTGTTGTGATCATGCTTGTTTCACTTCTGATCAGCACGGGTATAATGAACAGGCGGGAATTTTAATCAACACAACAGAGGAGCAGAGTCATGAACCCAATATGCAGCAGTCAATTGCCGCATATTGGGTTTTTTGCAGAAAGATATATGATGCGGTATAATACGATTGATCCGGAATGACAATAAAGATTGGTCGTATTTTTTAATGATTAAAAAAGTAGAAAACTTATCGAAAAGCCAGCTTAAAAAGATCCGTACACTTATTGGCGAAGCCTTTGTAACCAATGAACTGTTTCATAACTGGGGAACCCTTGATGAACGCCGTGAAGATGTCATGACGTACCTGGCGCTGTATGTGGACTATGTATACAAAGCCGGTGAGTTATATGCAAACGAGGATCTTATCGGATTTATAGGATTGGAGGATTCGGCGCATGCCCGTAAGCTTCCGCAGATATGGATGCTGATAAGGATGATGGCGAAGATAAAGAGTTCGAGACTTAAGAGCCTTCTGAATTATGCGGACCAGATCCGCGGAGCGAATGCGGAGTATGCAAAACAGCGGCATCTGGATGTGCTTATGGTCTGCGTTGATAAAAAATACCAGGGTCAGGGGATCGCAACGGAGCTGGTGGAATATGCAAAAAATATGTCGGATGAGCTTGATATACCGGTTTTATTTGATACGGATATGAAAGACTACGCATATATGTATCAGCATCTGGGTTGTGAACTCTACAGTACGGTTACAGCAGATAACGGTGTGACAAGATACTGCCTTTGTTATAAAAATGATCAGTGAAATGTCATAAATGACAGATATGTCATTTATTGGTATAATAATATTTTATATTGATATGAAAAAGTGGAGGAGAGAATTATGAAAAAGAAATCTGTAATTACTGCAATAGGAAAATTTGCATGCATGGTACCGCTGATGGCGATGCTCACCGGCTGTAACGGGAGCGATGTAACACCGGAGCCGGATACGCCGGCTGTAACTTTAGATCCCGTCGATACCACGGAACCCATTGCGACCACTGCACCTGAAAGCCCTGATGAGCCTGAGGAAACACCGGAAGATCCTAAGGAGGATGTAACAGAACCCGTGACTGAAGGCGGAAGAAAAGACGGTGAACGCTTTGAAGATACCATCATGCTTGAGGGTATGGAGGAGACCGTTAAATATGAACACGTAAAGAACGAGGCAATAGGTTTTGAGCTGGATTACGATTATGAAAGTATGACCCGCAGCAAGGATCCCGGCGTGGAACGTTTTGTTTCCATGTATGACAACGCGGCTTCACCGGAGAATTATCTTGAAGTGACATTCAGTCCGGAAGACAGTGATACTGCTGTTGCGGCGGTCAAAGAGAAACTTGCAGCCAAATATGATATCACGACAAAAGTAACTAAACTGGATAATGCAGGTGATTGTACACAGATCGATGCATTACAGGCAAAAGGCGGCGGAATAGCTTCTCAGATGCAGACGGTATACATCATTCCTGCTTCCGACGGCTGCCGGATCGCAACGGCTCATTTTTCTTTTGAAGCAGCGGAAGGTTTCGGAAGACGTTTTGCCGAAATAGTGAATACCATGACGGTTATAGACAGGACTGCAGACAGCAGGCTTTCCGATGATGAAGTGTATTATGCGATCGTGGATTACTGCCATGACAACTATCCGAATCTGGACGAGATCATAGCAGCCGGAGAATACCCGGTTTATTGGAGTATAGAATCCACCGGTGATAAGGAAGTTGTTATCCTTTTCAGATCATATACGGGTGCGCAGATCAGATATTATGTAGATCCTTATTCGGGAGATACCTATGATACCGCTTATATGCCCGGAATAACCACGGAAGAAGAAATGGGGGAAACCCGCATAAATGTGAGATATTATCTTAATGCAAAACAGGATTAAAGGAGCAGCATCTATGGATAATAACGATGAAAAAAATACAAAGAAGGAAATTGATCTGAATCAGATGATGATGGTTTACGCCGGACCGCCGATGATGGCCGTTTATGCAGGTCCTGTGAACAGTCCTGCTCCTGATAACATGATGGGGATAGGGACTGTAAATATCCGTGAGGGCATATACTGCTTCTGCCCGGAATGCGGGACTATGTCGAAGGGTGAAAATTTCTGCCGTGATTGCGGAACGCCCTTAAAGGATGCTAAGCGCTACAGGGACTGCCCGGGCTGCGGAACCAGACTCGGTGCGGAAGAGAAATTCTGTCGCGAATGCGGAAAGAAGCAGGATACGGAGGAGACCGGACTGGCGTAAGCTATGGGAAAATATCAGTTAAAACAATGTGTATGGGAGATCACCCTGGCCTGCTGCTTTTCCTGTAAGTATTGCGGATCCGGCGGCGGTAAGGCAAGGGAGAACGAGCTGAGTGAAGAAGAGTGCTTAAAACTGGCGGATGATCTGGCAGAGCTTGGCTGCCGTCGTATAAACCTGATAGGCGGGGAGATATTCATGCGCCCCGACTGGAAGAACATCGTAGACCGCCTGGTAAAGAACGGTATGGCGGTATGCATAATCAGTAACGGCTATATGATAGACACGGATCTGGCGATGCAGCTTAAGGCACTGAATATAGAATCTTTGGCGCTTTCGCTGGACGGGCCGGCTTGCATACATGACCGCTACCGTCAGGAGGGCAGTTTCAAACGTGTGAAACGGGCCCTGGGCGTACTTGCAAATGTGGGAGTGCCCACTTCTGTTATCAGTACGCTTAATTCGGAAAATGAAAAGACTTTAGAAGAGCTCTATGATTTTCTTACAGATTATCCCATTTTTGCCTGGCAGCTG
>JAEEGL014948458.1_pt1 | contig 48386 bp, 38 predicted proteins | sample 9134231 | NCBI WGS metagenome assembly JAEEGL01 (sample SAMN16246548, study PRJNA631951) | gut metagenome | biome: gut microbiome; feature: rumen; material: fiber-attached | host: Bos | place: Iran: Karaj | collected 2018-10 | reverse complement strand
CACCATTTCCTCTCATGGTGGCGGCGATTGCATCGGCTCACACAATGAGGAAAGTGGAAGTGCCTGCGATTCATATAATTGGCGTGGAGGAACCTACACCGAAAGCGGTAAATACGTTTACGCATACGTCAACGCGCAAGGATGCCCCTGCGCAGACACCCTGCATCTGGTCATCCACAAGCCGACAACTACGACAAACTCCGCCGCCGCTTGTGAATCGTATGATTGGCACGGACAAACCCTTACCGCAAGCGGAACTTACACACATAATTACGAAAACGAGTTTGGCTGCGCCAGCACGGAAACACTGAATCTTACTATCTATCATGGCACACATGATATCTTTTCAGCTGAAGATTGCGAATCCTATACCTGGCATGGCACCCCTTACAGCGCAAGCGGCATATACACGTATGCCTATACCAATGAACATGGCTGCCCCAGCATGGATACCCTGTACTTGGCCATTCAGGATCATGTGAATTTGACAACCGCCGCCGGAGCCTGTGAAGAATACAATTGGCGCGGGCAAACCCTTACGGTAAGCGGCCCCTATACCGCCGATTACATCAACAATCATGGATGCTCTTGCACGGAAACGCTGAACCTGACCATTTATCACGGCACACATAACGCCATCTCAGATACGGCTAATGGTTCTTATATCTGGTACGGGCAGGCATATACCCAAAGCGGTGACTACACGTATGCCTATCTCGATGAGCATGGTTGTGCCAGCGTTGATACGCTCCATCTGACCATTGGTAGCAATTCTTGTTCTGGCACGCCCACTGTGACCGACCATGAGGGCAATGTCTATAACACGGTGCCAATCGGCAACCAATGCTGGACGAAAGAGAACATGCGTTGCACCACCTCGCCCACCACGGGAAGCAACCTTATACCCAATTGGATCTATACCTCCGGCTGTTTTGATTCAGAATTCAGCAAGTGTGCGATGTACTCCGATCGTTTTTCGCAGAATCCTGCATACGGAGTACTCTACAATTGGTGTGCGGCTATGGATGTTTATAACACGTCTTATCCCGAAATTCATGATGGATCCTGTGGTGGTAATGATGCAACAGAAGAATGGATTTACATCAACACCAGCCAACACAGGGGCATTTGCCCACAAGGATGGCACCTGCCTTCCACCGATGAATTCCATCAGTTAGCAACTTATCTCTATGATAGCGCTGGATACCGATGCGAAAATGACTGTTATGCCATGATTATGGGAAACGTCGTCAATTGCATCGCCAAGGCGCTGGCAGATTCGATGGGTTGGAACCTTTACAATTACACACCCGGGACACTCGAATGGATGGCGGGCGCGTGTTCGGTTGGCTACGACCTGTCTTCCAACAACGCTTCTGGTTTCAGCGCGTTGCCTGCCGGCTATGCAGGAGGCGGTCATGGTGATCAAATAGACGATTACCACTGGATTTTCTATCCCTACGTTTACTATTCCGGTGAAAGAGCCTATTTCTACGCCTCCACTTCCACTCCTTCAGCCGGCCAGTACTGCTTTGAAATGTACTATAATCAATCCGCAGTGAAACATCAAGATGATATTATTGGAATCAAAGGATATTCCGTTCGCTGTGTGAAGAATGAATAAATAGTCGTAGAGACGGGGCGTGCCCCGTCTCTAAATATGCGTGCACCGTCTCTACATAAATGACACCTTTTGTAACGCTTTGCCAATGATGTGCAGTCCTTCAATGATACGCTCACACTGCTCCGGCCGGGGGCGCGAAACGGCATTGGCATAGTGAGAAAGCTGCGCATGGCGGATACCTGTAGTCCGACTTAACGCTGCTAATGTGGTATATTGTTGGGCCTCGTGAAGAATGGCACTTACCCTTTTTTCGTAAACGAGCTCGTAGTCACCGTTTTTAATACTCTCGGGAATAGCATCACCATCGGCGATACAGCCTTCTATGTGGACTTGCAGGCCTTCTTCGGTCTCCTTTTGCAACTCTTCAAAGGTTTTACCAGTTGACACCACCAGTCCGTTAACGCGCGGGTCAGTGATATAAGATGCGTAGTTTTTCCCACACCAATCCACTGTTACTTTTATTTTTTCCATATCCGTTTTTGATTATGATAACTTGTTATTTCCATCCTGCTTGTTTTAATATACTATCCATAAGATTTGCGTCCAAATCGTCTGACATTTTATGATTTACCGTTACCTTCCCCTTTTTTGTCGGATGCTTGAATTGTCTGTGATCACCTTTAACATAGGCAAGATACCAGCCATCATCCTTTAGCATCTTGATTATTTCTCTTACTTTTTTAGTTTTCATAAATATTGTCATTCCTATTTTGACCCCGCAAAAATAATATTATTTTTAATACTATTCTCAAGTCCTGAAATTTTTTGGGTAATCTGCTTGACCCGTGTTCATACATCCTGCGTTTGTCAGGGGAAGTATAACTGGATTATCTATTTTCTTACTTAGAACTGAATTCTTACCGGGATTGTGCTTGCGTGATGAAAAAAAGAGGATGTCGCATGACATCCTCTTTTTTAGTACCGAAGGCCGGGATCGAACCGGCACGAGTGTTACCTCATTGGTTTTTGAGACCAACGCGTCTACCTATTCCGCCACTTCGGCTCAAAAGCGCGGCAAAAATACACTTTTTTTTGATTGCTCCCGCAAAAAAATTTTCTGTGGGTTTTGCCACCCTCATACTATGCTGCATTCATCTGTAGGGACGCTCGATGGCGCGCCTCTACAAATGTCTCAAAATGTAGTAATTCTTATTTCTTCCTTCTACTTCATCCACCCTTGGATCACCTCCAAGGTGGCGGCGGGAACGTCCAATTTCAGCTTCTTGCGCAAGCCTCCGAGGTCGTTCAGCAGTTTGTTCGGGTTGGCCTGCTTGAGCTGGTCAACCGTGAGGATGTTCAGTTTTTTCAATGCAGGAATCCAAGCGGCATCCATGCCCAATGCAATGAAGTCTTCATCCTTGCTCACTTCCTGTTTCTTTTCCGGACGCATCTGCGGGAAGAACAGTACATCTTGGATAGAAGGCGAATTGGTCATAATCATCGCCAAGCGGTCGATGCCGATGCCCAAACCGGCGGTCGGCGGCATACCGATTTCCAAAGAGCGCAGAAAGTCCTCGTCCAACACCATCGATTCCGTGTCGCCACGCTTGCCAAGTTCCAACTGGTCCTCAAAACGCTTGCGCTGGTCGATGGGGTCGTTCAACTCGGAATAGGCATTGCAAATCTCCTTGCCGTTGCACATGGCTTCGAAACGCTCGGTAAGGCCCGGTTTGGAACGATGCTTCTTCGTCAGCGGCGACATTTCGATTGGATAATCGTAGATAAAGGTCGGCTGGATGAGCTTCGATTCGCAAGTCTCGCCGAAAATCTCGTCAATAAGCTTGCCTTTGCCCATGGTTTCATCCACCTTCACGCCCTGCGTCTTGGCAAACGCCGCCAAGGCCGCCTCATCCATCTCGGAAATGTCGGTGCCGGTGAAATGCTCAATAGCCTCGAACATAGTATAGCGTTTCCACGGACGCTTGAAGTCTATAATATTCTCACCCACTTGCACTTGCGTGGTTCCATGTAGTGCAAGGGCAATTTTTTCCACCATCTCTTCCACCGTGTTCATCATCCATTCGTAATCCTTGTACGGCACATAAAGCTCCATCTGGGTGAACTCGGGATTGTGGAAGCGGTCCATGCCTTCGTTGCGGAAATCCTTGGAGAACTCATACACGCCATTGAATCCGCCCACAATCAGCTTCTTAAGATACAATTCATCAGCAATACGCAGATAGAGCGTCATGTCCAGCGTGTTGTGATGCGTTTTGAAGGGACGTGCCGCGGCACCACCGTACAACGGTTGCAAAATCGGGGTTTCCACCTCCAAATAACCCTTTTCGTTCAGGTAGTTACGCATGGTGTTGACCAACAACGTGCGCTTGATAAACGTATCCTTGATTTGCGGGTTGACGATGAGGTCGATGTAGCGCTGACGATAACGCTGCTCCGGATCCTGGAAAGCATCATACACTTTGCCGTCTTTCTCCTTCACGATAGGTAGCGGGCACACCGACTTGCAAAGGATGGTGAACTCCTTCACATGGATGCTGATCTCACCGGTTTGCGTGACGAACACAAAACCCTTCACACCTATGATGTCGCCAATGTCCAATTTCTTGAACACGCTGTTGTACATGGTCTTGTCCTCGCCGGGACAAATCTCATCGCGTTTGGCATACACCTGTATTTTGCCCACGGCATCTTGCAACACATAGAAGGAAACAGCACCCATAATACGCTGGCTCATAATACGTCCGGCGATGCTGACTTCCTGGAAGAGCGTGTTGTCTTTCGGAAATTTCTCCAATATTTCTGCGGTGGTCGCATTAACTTCATATTCGGCAGCCGGATAGGGGTTGATGCCGAGGTTCAAAAGATCTTCTAACTTCTTTCTGCGAATGATTTCTTGTTCGGATAATTCTGGCATTGTTCTTGGATTTTAAGGCTGCAAAAATACGAAAAAAGATGTACTTTTGCGCTTCCTAATTTCGGAATTATGCGATTGACCTATTTTGTGGATGTGCTACTGCCTCTACCTCTGCCCGGCCTCTTCACTTACCGGGTGCCGGTGGACATGGAACAGCACATCTGTTTCGGTATGCGGGTCATCGTGCCCTTCGGACGTAGCAAACTCTACTCCGGATTGGTTATCCGTGTGCATACGGATAATCCCAACCAGGTGAACATCAAATACATACTGGATATTATCGACCAACGCCCTGTCATCTCCGAACCTCAACTCAAACTCTGGCAGTGGATTGCCGACTACTACCTTTGTTCTCTTGGCGAGGTGATGGCTGCCTCCATGCCCGCCGCTCTGAAACTGGCCTCCGAAACCAAAATACGTCTGCATCCCGATTTCAACGGCGACATCTCCATCCTCAACGAACACGAACTCCATATCACCGAAGCCCTTGTCCACCACGAGGCCATGACCGTGGATGAGGTCAGCAAAACGGTGAACATCCAAAAGATTATCCCCATCATTAAATCTTTGGTGGACAAGAAAGTAGTGGTCACCGACGAGGAAATCCGCAACCCCTACAAGGCCAAGCGGGAAACCGTTATCCGACTGGCAGACCCTTTCGCAGAAGAAGCATCCTTCATGGCGCTCCTGGACCAACTGAACACATCATCCAAGACCGCCGCCCAAGCCGATTGCCTGCTGGCCTTCATCATGCAGACCAAACACGAAAACCGTTACGATTTCAAAGCCACTATTTCAAAGTCGGAACTTCTTAAAAAACAACCATTTACACCAGCAAAACTGCAAACCCTGCTAAAAAAAGGCATTTTATGGTCGGAAGAAAGAATCACCTCCCGTCTGGTGGACATCTCCTCCCACGATGAGGCGGGAAACATCACCTTGTCGCCCGCCCAACAGGAGGCGTTTGACCAAATTCACGCACATTTTGACCATTTTCCCGTGGTACTGCTCCACGGCGTGACCGGCAGCGGAAAGACCGAAATCTATATCAAGCTGATTGACGAGGTGTTGAAACAGGGCAAACAGGTGCTCTACCTGCTGCCGGAAATCGCTTTGACCACCCAGATTGTCAACCGATTGCGAAAATATTTTGGCGAAAAAGTCGGGGTATATCATTCGCGATTCAACGAATACGAGCGGGTGGAAATCTGGAACCGCGTATTGAACCAAAATGCGAAGGAGACGGTGGATTCCAAATACCAGCTCATTTTGGGTGCCCGTTCAGCCCTGCTCCTACCCTATCAGAATCTGGGGCTGATCATTGTGGACGAGGAGCACGACGCCTCTTACAAACAGCAAGATCCAGCCCCGCGCTACCACGCACGCGACAGTGCCATCATGTTGGCCTCCCTACACCACGCCCCTACCCTTTTGGGCACCGCAACACCTTCATTGGAAACCTATTACAATGTAGAACAACAGAAATACGGTTTAGTGCAGCTGATGCAGCGTTTTGCCCAAAGCAAACTGCCCGAAATATGGTCGGTGAACATGATTGAGGCACGCAAACGGAAAGAAATCCAAGGCGTGTTTTCCAATTTCCTCATTGAAAGAATCGGCGAAGCATTGGATAAAAAGGAGCAGGTCATCCTGTTCCAGAACCGGAGGGGTTACGCCGTGCGCATGATCTGCAACACCTGCCAGACCATGCCCACCTGCAAATACTGCGACGTGACGCTCACCTACCACAAACGCACCAACCTGCTGAAATGCCACTACTGCGGGTACGCCATTCCCGTGCCGCACGAGTGCCCCGCGTGTCACAGCACTGACATCTCGATGAAAGGCTTCGGTACCGAAAAGGTGGAGGAGACCTTGGCGGAGATCTTCCCCGACGCACACATTGCCCGCATGGACCTCGACACCACCCGTTCCAAAAACGGCTACCAGCAGATAATCTCGGACTTTGAACAACATAAAACCGACATTCTCGTAGGCACACAAATGGTGACCAAAGGACTTGATTTTGACCGCGTTAGCGTGGTGGGCATACTCAATGCCGATGCTTTGCTTTCCTTCCCGGACTTCCGCTCGTTCGAACGGGCTTTCCAGCTGCTGTCGCAGGTGAGCGGGCGCGCGGGACGCAAAGAGGTGCCCGGCAAAGTGGTGGTGCAAACCTACCAACCCAACCACCCTGCCCTCCATTACGTGGAAAGCAACGATTTTGCAGCCATGTACCAGCATCAGATCACCGAACGCAAGGAGTTCCATTACCCACCCGTCATACGCCTCATCAAAGTGACGCTCAAACATACGGACGAAGCCGTCGTGACCAACGCCGCCGACCAGCTTGCCCCTCTCCTGCGACAAGCATTCCCAAAACGGGTGCTCGGCCCGGAATCCCCGTTGGTTTCCCGGATACAATTATATTATCTGAAAGATTTTTGGATAAAACTGCCTAAAGACCACTCCTTAGTCCAACAGAAAAAGATGTTACAACAAATCCTGGCCGATTTCCATCAACAATCGGAGTTCCGTTCCGTGCGCATCGTGGTCAATGTAGATGCCTGATGCCGGAAATCAATATCCCGCAGGATGTATTTCGTTGTCAATAACTTCCAAAAACTGAACATTCACATTCTCATACCCGCCATCCGGCACCTTGTCGAAACTCAGCCTATACGCAATGGGTTCAATCTTCACTAAGTCCAGATCCTTGCCGTTGAGCAGCCATTCCACGAAGAAACGCGTCACATCATAGCCCTGAAACGCGAAATTCTCCAACGTGGGCGGCGTTTTGAACCGTTCCGTGTAGTTGTGTACAAACACCTGTGTCTGCTCATTTTTGTAATCCACATAATAATCAGAGAAGAAATGCACGTTCAACGTGGAAAAATACTCCACCTCAACGGTGTTGGATTTCAACATGGACTCCGGCATGATGAACATCAGATCTTCTGGTTTTACACCATACACCAACTCCCTTGATAACATCATGTTAGGTGCCGTCTCCTCCATCAGCGACATGACAATGTTCTTCTGGCCAGGCAACAATTCCTTCACTAACGTTTTAGATGATGGGATGCACTTGTACGGTATCTTTTTTTCTTTGAAATAATGCGTGTAAATCTGCACGTTACGGCTCCGCCGGCTGGAGTCTGCGTACAAGATAATCTGATGTTTCGGGAACTGGTCGGCGATGAACGTGAGGGTGGCGGGCCGCGCCTCCATGGAGGGTATCAGCTTGTAAACGTACTCGTTGCCGGCCATGAAATCCGTACGGTTTGTAAACGGGTTCACAATGGGAATGCCGTACTCTTTCGCATAACGGGCGGCCAAGGCAAACGGGCGGCTGAAGAAAGGCCCGATGATCAGATCCACCTGCCCCATCAGCTCGCGATCCTCAAAAATTGCCCGCAATTTCGTTTCGTTGTCCGACACATCCCGCACGATTATCTTCAATTCCGTGTTTTTCTGGTTGTATTCCTCCAACGCCACCTGCGCACCAGCCCAGAAACCCATCAGCTGGAAGGATTTCACCGCAGCAAGGTCCTCATATTCCCGAATTGCCGCAACTTGCTGACTGCTATAACTTTGGGAATAAAAAGGGATCAAAAACAAAATCGTCTTCTCCTTGGCTCCGGCTGAATACGGAAGCAGAGCCAACAGAATCAAAATGAGGGAAAAGATATGTTTTTTCATTTCTAACTAATTATCATTCAATTTAATAAAAATAAACAGCATTGTAGTGAACGCCCAAAGCGACGATCCGCCGTAACTGATAAACGGCAACGGGATTCCGATGATGGGCACCAAACCGATTGTCATTCCTATATTGATGAAAAAATGCACCGATATGATACCCGCAATGCCGTACCCGTAATAGCGCACAAAGGGCGCTCGCTGTTTTTCCGATAGAGTTAATATCCTGTAAATCAAGGCAAGATATAGGTAAAAAACGACCAGCGTGCCTATAAAGCCCCACTCTTCCCCTATCGCACAGAAGATGAAATCGGTACTCTGCTCCGGCACGAATTTCAATTTGGTCTGCGTACCTTTCAGATATCCTTTGCCGAACATCCCGCCCGACCCGATGGCGATTTTGGACTGGTTAAGATTGAAGTCTGCGCCCTTGGGATCCGATGTTTTACCAAAAATGGTATCAATACGCTCTTTCTGATGTGGCTCCAACACATTTTGATACAACAAATTAACAGAAAACACAAAGACAATGCTGACGATAAGGAGAATCACATCGCGACGGGCTTTCTTCTTTTGTGTTCTGTCTTTTATAAACATAAAGATAAACACAGCGACAAGCAGCGCCACGGCGTAGGTTTCATTGAATTTCAACGTGAAAACCGCTAAAAATCCGGCGATTAAGAATAGAATCAGCAGGCCTGCACTCAAACCTTCGCGGAAAAAGAGGATGATGAACGAGGCGAACACCAGCGCCGACCCCGCGTCATGCTGCAGCATGACTATAAGCACTGGCACGCCAATAAGACCCAATGCAACCACCCATGTGTACTTTTTCTCTTTACTGGTTTTGCCTTCATTGAAGAACTTGGCCAATGCCAATGCCGTGGCCACCTTCATAAACTCGGTGGGCTGGATGCTGAAGCTGCCAATCTTAATCCAAGCCTTGGCACCGGAAATCTCCGTGCCTATGACCAAAACCAAGGCCATCAACAACAAGCATATTATATAGAAATGATACGCATAATGCTGTATCAATTTACTATCTATCAATAAAATAACAATAGCAATAAGCAACGATGATCCAATCCATATCAACTGTTTCCCGTAATTGCGGGTGAAATCGAAGATGGCATTTGACCCGTCCGGAACGTAGCAGGTGGAATAGATGGTGAACCAGCCGATCACCACCAACGCGAAATAGTAGATGATGAGCCGCACATCAAATCCCTTGCTGTTCTTTCTTTCGAGGCTTACTTTCATTATTACTTATCTAAAAGAGAGTTCTTTCATTCGTTTTTCCAAATCAGCACGTTTCACTTCGCCGTTGAGATACATTTCCGCCATCAGGCTGGCGATGGGACAGGCCACGGATGCGCCGAAGCCGCCGTTTTCCACCAAGCAGAAGATGACAATCTCCGGATCGTCGGCGGGTGCAATGAGGGCGAATACGGAGTGGTCGGCGCCATGCGGGTTCTGCGCCGTGCCCGTCTTGCCTGCCACCTCTATGCCGTCAATCTTCGCTCCTCTACCCGTACCGGCGGTCACCACCATCTTCATGCCCTGCAATACCGTCTCAAAATGTTGCGGCTCGATCTTGGAATATATTTTATCGCTGTAAAGCGTACACAAACTGTCGCGCTTGCCGATGGCGCGTACCACATGCGGACGGATGTAATACCCCTTGTTGGCAATCACCGCCAGCATATTGGCCATCTGCAACGGTGTGACTGCCGCCTCTCCCTGCCCTATTCCCATGGAAACCACTGTGTTACCATTCCAGCTGTTATTGTATTTCTTGTCAAAATAAGCTGCTGTGGGTATGCTACCCTTTAACTCGTAAGGCAAATCCGTTTCATATTTCTTGGCAAAACCCATCGACATCATATAATCCAGCCAGGCGGTGTACGCTTCGTCTATGTTTTTGTATTTCTTTCTGTTAGACAATATATTATAATATGCTCTACAGAAAAAAGTGTTGCACGAGCGCTGGATGGCGGAATAGATGTTCAGGCCACCGCAATTGTGGCAATGCACCACATGACTGCCGATATGATAACCACCACCGGAGCAGGAATATACTGTGGAAGGCGATATGATGCCGTCCTGAAGAGCTATCAACCCGTTGGCCAATTTGAAGGTGGAGCCCGGTGGGTAGCTGGCCATCAAGGCACGGTTGAAAAGCGGTTTCTTGGGATCGTTGAGCAACTCGCCGTAATTCTTGGGGCGTGCGGTACCCACCAATAAGTTGGGATCGTAACTGGGTGAGGATATGATACATAGAATTTCTCCCGTTTTCGGCTCTATGGCCACAATACTGCCTCGCTTGTTCTTCATCAGCTCTTCACCGTAACGTTGGAGCCGCAGGTCTAAGGTGCTCCAAATGGAAGTGCCCGGCACCGAGCACACATCCTCCGAACCGTTGTCATAGCTTCCTACTTCGCGGTTATGTACATCCACCAACACCACACGCTTGCCCTTCTCGCCCCGCAACACGGATTCGTATGCCTTTTCAATGCCGCTCTTTCCGATGTAGTCGCCAATCTGGTAATAGGCATCGTTCTCCATGTCCTCCTCGTTCACTTCACTCACATAGCCCAAGATATGGGCGGCAATGGGATGCGGGTAAGAACGCAATGTTCTGTTTTGCACGAAAAAGCCGGGAAACTCGTACATTTTTTCCTGCAAATAGCCGTAATCCTCCTTGGAAATCTGCTGCTCGAACAGCGAAGGAAGAATTTTGGAATATTTCGCCGCCTTTTCGATTTTCTTCTCCACCTGTTCTTTAGTGAGGTCCAGCACGCGGCACAATTCGGCGGTATCGAAGGCTCGCAACTCGTTCGGCACCACCATCAGGTCGTAGGCGGCATCGTTATAGACCAGCAAGGAATCGTTTCTGTCGTAAATGAGACCGCGCGCAGGGTGTTCCGTGATGTAACGCTTCGCATTCTGGTCGGCCTGGGCAGTGTACTTTTTGTTCAGCACCTGCAAAGAAAACAGCTTTACTATATACACTGCAGCCAAAAGCCCCAGTGCCAAAAGAACAATATAGTAACGCCGCTTTTCCATTGTCTTATTTGTCTCGATTTATCAGTTTCATAGCCAATGCTTTCAGACTCTCTTTCTTTTCGGGTGCCACCTGCACGTTGTCCAAATCCTGCAACGCTAACTGACTATAATGAAGCACCTGCACCTCAGTCTCCTGCCGCACCTGCAATTGGTCGAAAAGAGAACGTACAGTCTTGTATTTGGAATCAAAATCCGTGGTCGGGGTGGAAAAAAGCTGTTGCAATTGCGCTTTTTGTTCCTCCGATGCATTTTCCAATGCCTTTAGATAAAGATATGTTTTCTTGTTGTCTTTGATATCGCCCCCGATGGTCTTGCCGAAAACAGCTGTTTCCGCATACACATCCAACACATCATCGGCCAACTGGAAGGCGATGCCCAGATGGATGCCGAAATCATACAGCGCCTGGGTGCTTTGTTCATCGGCTGACACCAGCGTGCCGCCAGCCTTCAGGCAGCCCGCGAACATCACCGCCGTTTTCAAGCGAATCATCTGGATGTATTCGTCAATGGTCACATCCTGACGCGTCTCGAAATCGAGGTCGTACTGCTGGCCCTCGCAAATTTCCAAAGAAGTGCGGGCGAAAATATCGGCGATTTTGACGATAATTTTCTCGTCACAGTCCAGTTTCAGCAGCTGCTGCAAGGCCATGATGGCCAAAGCATCGCCCGACAGAATGGCGATATTGCTGTTCCACTTCTTGTAAACGGTTTCCTTGCCGCGACGCAACGGGGCCATATCCATAATGTCGTCGTGAATCAGCGTGAAATTGTGGAGCATCTCAAACGCCATCGCCACTAACTGGGCCTGCTTGGGGTCTCCGTCAAACATATCCACAACAAAATGAACCAGTTGCGGTCTCAATCGCTTGCCCGGCTGCATTAAAATGTACGAGATGGGCTGATAGAGATTGTCCGGCTTCCGGCCTTCTAATATAGTGTCAAATTCTTCTTCTAATGATTTCAACATAATAGTGATTTAAAGAGTGCAAAAGTACAAAAAAAGCATTATGGCTATCTTAATGTGTCGCCTATCTTTAAAAACGGATTATCAACATGTTGGAATAACATGCGGTATTTCTGTCCGGGCGTAACGGGCATGTCTAACTGATATGTTTTGCCCGCGGCCACCGTCAGCTTGCTGTTTTTTATCCAAGGGTTAAGATTTCTTAATTCCCTGTATGTCACTTTCTGGTCCAAGGCGAACTTTTGCAAGTCCGGAATGGTAGCCGTGACCGTATATGTCTGGCACGGAACGGGTTGGTACATCTCCGCGGGACAAATATCCACCCCGTACAAAGCCGGATTTTCGAACATCAACTTAAATGACAAAATGCGATACACATAGCGAGAAGTCTCGCTGTTGAGCCATAAATCCCAATAATTATGACAATTCTGATCGTTGATAGCCTTTTGCAAACCACCCTCTCCCCTATTGTATGCAGCGGCAGCCAAAGTCCAAGAACCGAATTCGTTTTTGCATTTTTTAAGATATTTGCAGGCAGCCCGCGTGGCTTTTTCCAAGTGGCAACGCTCGTCCACATCGGTGGAGATTTCCAACCCGTAGAGTTTGGCGGTACCCGGAATAAACTGCCAATAGCCGCCTGCACTCGCGGGCGAGGTAACGTTCTCCAACCCGCTCTCTGCCACACATAAATACTTGAAGTCTTCGGGAACACCCTCCTCCTTCAAGATGCGTTCCACCGTGGGGAATATACGTGCCGAAAGCTTGAAGATACGCAACGTCTTGGAATGTTGGTAGCAGTTGATTATCAGCTCTCTGTCCAACGCCTCACGCACCCAATACACCTCCATCGGCACCTCCTCGCCCGCAAAACTGAGCTTGTCGGGAATATGCGGCGAGGTTATCTTGTTGGCGTAATAGTTGGGTGCCGACTCCTTTTCGCACATTTTCTGCGAGATGGCGTATGATATCGCTCCAAACAAGAGCAACGACAAGAGCGTAATGACAATGACAGTGGTTTTCTTCTGCATTTCTTTATTATGGTCTTGGTTAATTTCGGTTTTACAAAAGAGAGACTGCCTTTGCAAACGACAGTCTCTCTTCAGGTGGCGGACTATTTTCCGCTATGGTTGACAGGACTTTATGCCTGTTCTGTTTCGGCTACAATATTCGGTTGTTCAAGACCGAGGTTCTGCTTCTTATCCACAGCTTTCAGGATGATGCCGAGGATGAGAGCAGCCACGCCAAGGCATGCCAACATGACCAACGGCCACGTGTAGTTGTATGAGGTGGCAGCGGTTTCTGCATCGATAAGGCCAGCATTCATCTGGTCAATGACATCCTGGTTAGTCTTGTCCAGAACTTTGCCAATCAGCAGCGGGAAAAGCCACAAACCGATGTTCTGAATCCAGAAGATGAGGGCGTATGCGGAACCGATGATCTTTTCATCCACCAATTTCGGCACGCTGGGCCACAAAGCGGCGGGCACCAACGAGAAAGAGGCGCCAAGCACCAGAATCGTGATGTAAGCCACCACTACACCGCCCACTTCGCTGCCTTTGAATTGTGGCAGAATGAAAGCAAATGTCAAGTGACAGAGAATCAACAGCAAAGAACCAATCATCAACATGGAAGCGGCTTTGCCCTTATGATCGACATAGTTGCCCAAGATCGGGGTGATGGCCACAGCCAACAACGGGAACACGGCGAAGATGGTCTCGGCCGTACCACGCATGAAGCCCATATAACAGTAAATCACCAAGGCGATGACGGCAAGGGCCATAAGCAGTATCTTGGCGTTCTTGTTCTTGGAGAAGTTGCTTGTGAAGGAACAAACGGCTACCACCAACATAACCAAATATTGGATGATGGTCACGCTGCTGCTTGCCCAGAAACCATCGCCCGGATTGAGTGTGAGGTTGCATTGCAGCATGTTAACCGCATATTTCTGGAACGGGAAAATGGCGCTGTAATACAAAACACAAAGCAGAGCCACCAACCAGAAACCTCCAGAGGAGAGAATCTTGCCAATATCAGACACTTTGAAAGGATCGTCTTTCTCTTCAGCTTCACCTGTTTGGGCATCCAGCTTTTTATCCATGAAGAAATAAACGATGAACATCATCAACGCGATGCAGAGCAGCACCACGCCGAAAGCCACGGAACGGGATACTTCGATCTCGCCGCCCAATTTGGCAAAGAAGGGTGAGAAAATCATACAAGTGGCCACACCCAGACGGGCCAAAGCCATCTCAGAACCCATGGCCAATGCCGTCTCACGGCCTTTGAACCATTTCACAATACCACGGGAAACGGTGATACCGGCCATCTCCACGCCGCAACCGAAGATCATGAAACCCACGGCAGCAACCTTGGCAGATGCTGGCATTCCCTCATAGAACGGCGCTACACCCAATTCCTGGAAACCGGGTATATAGTTCAAATGATTGGTGAACCATGTCTCTAATCCACTGCCAATAAAAGCTTTGGAAACGGCATAATACTTGATCAAACCACCAATGAGCATCACTGCGCCGGAAAGCACCGCCGTGAAACGGACACCCATTTTATCCAAAATGATACCGGCGAAAATGAGGAAGAACACGAACACGTTCAAGAACGTCTCCGCTCCCTGCATCGTGCCGAAAGCCGTGGAATCCCAACCACGCGTGGATTGCATAAGATCCTTGATGGGGGAAAGAATGTCCATGAAAATGTAGGAACAGAACATGGCTAACGCCAACAGCAACAATGCAGTCCAGCGAATGGCCGCATTGTCTCTCAATGTTTGTAGTTTTTCAGTCATATTGCTTTTATTTTAGTTAATAAATATTAATTTCAAAAGAGCCCGCAAAGGTACATAATTTTCATTTTGCATGGACTACTCCACCCGAACCATTCATCATTTACGCCTCATCCTTGTCTTTTTCCTTCCGGATACGGGCATTTACCACCAAATCCATCAGAATATAACCCGTCAAAATGCCCCACAAAGCCATCAGAAAAGGATTACTTTTCAGAATCTGATCGCTGAATTGTCCGCTTTTCGCCCAATATATCATGCTCAACCCGCATCCCACCACCATTCCGATGATATGGAACCAGTTGAAGTTTTTCTTCAAAAATTCATTCATTTTATCCATAATAAAACACTTACTTTTACTCCTGTGTCATTTTAGCATATTGATAATCGTAGTATTTTGTCTTGATTTTGGATCGTATTTCCTCGTCACTCATTCGTACTATATCATAATAGCTGAAATGACAGTACATCATAAAATTAAGCAATTCTTCACCCTCCAAACCAGTCAGGCGGCTCACAATCTCGCGGTTATATTTGTTTTGCATTCGGTCCACCTCCTCCTCGGATGCCATCATCTCCTGCGCCAAGCGGTTCATTTTCGACTTTCTGCTGTATTTATCGTACAGAAAACTGATAGGTGACATAGTCATGGTTCCACCCAGCGACAACAAATTTCCGGTAGGTTTGTAGGTTGCATTGGCCACCTGCTCTTCTGAAAGTTTCAATTCTTCCATCCGCTTGTAATATTCCGGCAGTGTAAGTCCCACTATATCTTTTTTGAAACCCTCGTAGGACGGATTTATGGCTATTATGCGCACCTCTTTCAGCATGGTGGCCTTGTAATAGAGGAAAAAATCCTCCGCCCCGTAGAATATTGTTTTGTTCACCTCCACCACCAATTGGCGGTAAATGGACTTGGATATCACCAAGGTGTCGTGCAGCGACACGCGCATGGTGAAACGCCCGTCCTTGTCGGTGAAAGCGAACTTCTGAGTATTCATATTGTAAACACTGGCACCAGCCAACGGCTGGTAGGTGATGCCGTCAAACACCCTTGAAGAGTATTGCTTCTGCTGGGACCAACCCAACGAAACAAACCCTAAAACCAAAACCAGTAACATCCATTTTTTCATCGCTGCAAAAATATGAAAAAAGTCTATGTATCAGTATTATGTATTATTTTCAACAATCAATTGTTAATAATTAGAAGTATAAATGTCTTATCAGCAAGTTACATATTGAAAACTTTGTTGGAAAAATATGATAACTTTATTATTCACATTTTGGGGTTCTATATCAACCCTTTTTTTCAACAAAAATTATTTTTATAAATCCATTATTTATCAACTGATAAAAATTTGATGGATTTTGCCGAGTGTATTATCCATTTGAATGAGAGCATATTGCTTTCTTTATTTTTGTTAATATGATGTTGATTATTTTTAATAACTCAAAAAAGCAAGGAATAGTCCATAATTTTTTTCACGGTTTCAACAGGGTAAATTATATATCATAATAAAATTGAAAAGAAAAATTTTAAAGGATATAAGCGAAAACAAGCAAAAAAAATTCTTCTTCCCTTACCATTTATTTTTTGTATTTTTGCCGCCTTATAAATATTATTACAAGGTATGAAAGTTTTAATCGCTTCCGATCATGCGGGATTTGAGCTTAAGGAACAGCTGAAACAGCGGTTCCAGGCGGATTACGAGTTTGAGGATTTGGGTACATTTTCCAATGAAAGTGTTGATTATCCGGATTTTGCACATAAATTGGCTGAAAAGATAGCGGACAATTCCTATCAATACGGAGTATTGATATGCGGAACAGGCAACGGGATGGCGATGAGTGCCAACAAGCATGCCGGCGTGCGTGCCGGCCTCTGCTGGTCGAAGGATATTGCCGCTCTGGTAAGGCAGCATAATGACGCCAACATCCTGGTGCTGCCGGCCCGTTTTATACCCAAAGAGACAGCCTTCGACCTTTTCGACACTTTCTTCCATACCGGTTTTGAGGGAGGACGCCATCAGCGCCGCATTGACAAAATAAACATCAGTCATGGAGAATAATTTGAATGGCATAGATTATCGTGAATTGCGGGAAAAAGCCAACTTTCTCCGCTATTCCTTCGTGGAAGAGATTGAAAAACATCTGCTTTCCATAGAATCCAACTTTCTGGACCATGGAATGAATGTGCGCTGGGTGCAGAATGAGGATAGCCTATGCCAATCCATCACGGATCTTCTTCCGCAGAAACAGTACAATCGCGTGGGTTTTGATTTGCCGAAGATACCGGAATATTTCAACCGAACTGGAAATCTTTTGCAGCAATGCACCATCGAGTCGGTGAAAAACAAAGAGTCGGAAATAGATACGCTGGTGGTGAACGCTGATTTCGCGTTTTCTTCCAACGGTTCCCTTGTTTTTTTGGATAAGGCTTCCCGTGATTGTTTCAATGTGGTTAACAATATCATAGTCATTCTCAATATCGAGGATATTTTGATTTCACATGAGCACCTTTCCCTCTTTTTATTGTTGAAAAACAAAAACGGGGAGTTTCCGAAGGATGTGAAAATAATTTCCAAGCCTTTTGAACGTATAGAAGCGGATGCTTTCCAGTCATCGGAAACATTGGGATATTCGAAGAAACCTGTAAAAATATCTGTTTTGTTGAATGAAAACGGATTGTCGGATATGCTGAATGATGTTTCGTTGCGCGATTCCCTGTATTGCATTAAGTGCGGTCGTTGCATGGAGGTTTGTCCGGTGGCTAACGCTTCCAACAAGATGTCGCCCATTGAGCTTATAAAGAGCAATTGCATAGAAACACCCTCGAAACGTTCTTCCATATTCCAGCAGACGACACTTTGCGGCAATTGCCAGGATGTGTGTCCCGTGAACATTCCCATGACCGACATGCTCATCTATGAGATGAATTTGGTGAATGGAATGAACAATTATACGCGCAACAAACAGCTGAACACGATATTTTCCAAGCGGAGCAAATTAAACCAATTCAACAAACCGCTGTTCCGTTATGTCTTTGTGAAAAGATTTTTTGGAAAATCAAAGATGCTATACAACTATTTCAAGAATCAGAACAACATTTTCTACAATATAGTTCGAAATAACCCCGAACAATCCGATGAATAACACAAACCAGCAGATATTACAGGAAAAAGTAAGGCAGTTTGTAAAGAAATACTATCTGAACAAACTGTATAAAGGCGGAATCATATTCCTGCTGATTGTATTAGGCGTGTTCATTGCTTTTTCGCTGTTTGAATACTTCTCCTACTCGAATACGATGGTAAGATCCGTGCTTTTCTACTCTTTTATTGGAGTGGGATTGCTGACATTGGTTTTCTACATACTGATTCCGATTGCGAAATTGGCGGGTCTGGGCAAACAGTTAACCAATGAGGAAATTGCATCCATCATAGGCAAACATTTTCATGAAATTGATGACAAGTTACTGAATACTTTTGAGTTGCAGCAACAACTTGAAAGAGGGGAGTACAAGAGTTACGAACTTCTTTCAGCCGCCATTGATTCCAAAATCGACTCTTTCAAGACCTATTCGTTCGTGCAGGCGGTTCCTGTGAAAAAAACGCGCAAGATAGCACGCTGGGCGTTAATTCCATTGGCTATATTCCTGTTATTGTTTTCCATAAAAAGCGAACTTTTCACTGAACCTACAAAACGTATCGTTCATCACACGCAGGTGTACGAGAAGCCGGCACCATACAATTTTTCAGTGACAAATGAAAAACTTACCGCTTTCCAGCACGACGATTTCACAGTGAATGTGAAGGTGGAGGGATCGGAGATTCCCGACGAGGTCTATATCCGTTTCAATAACCGCAGTTTCAAATGTGAGAAATTATCAAACACGGATTTTGCATATACTTTTTCCAATATGCAGAAAAACACAGATTTCCAGTTTGTTACCGAAGAAGTGGAGTCTGTCGTCTATACGGTTTCTGTATTGCCGAAGCCGGTAACGTTAGGGTTTGTCATGGAACTGCACTATCCTGCCTATCTCAATAAGCCCGATGATGTGATGGATAATGTGGGCAATGCCACTGTACCGGAAGGAACAGTCATCAATTGGGTTTTCTACACCAAAAACTCCGACAATCTGATTTTCATTGTTCAGGACAAGGAGAATGTTTTGACCTCTGAAAATGACAATTATGCCGTCAAAATGGTGGCAAGAAACAGTTTTACCTATTCTATTTACAATAAAAACCAATATTTTACAGGAAAAGATACGCTTACGGACGAAATCACTGTCATTAAGGATATGTATCCGGAGATTTTTGTTCAAAGTCAGCGCGATTCCTCCTATCAGGACAGAATCTATTTTAAAGGCAATATAAAGGACGATTACGGATTTTCGGGGTTGCGCTTCGTTTACACCAAATACGACGCTGACGGCAAGGTTTTGGAGGCAAATAAGAGCATTCCTATCAACATCCAATCGAATGTTACCATCCAGGATTTCTATTATTATTGCGATCCTAACACGTTTGATTTGGATCCGGGTGAAAAAATTGATTATTATTTCATCGTATCCGATAATGATGGCGTAAATGGGCACAAATCGAGTAAAACTACACCTTCTACATTCAAAATCAAATCGTTGGAGGAAATTAATGAGGATATAGAAAAGGGTGAGCAGCAGACAAAATCCGGTTTTAACGATTTGTTGGAGGAATCCGCCCAGCTGATGAAGGACATTGACAAGTTGCAGAAGCAAATGCTGCAGGAGAAGGATTTGTCGTGGCAGGACAAGAAAAAGCTGGAAAAACTCATGGAGCAGTACAAGGAATTGCAGGATAAGATCAATGAGTTGCAGCAGAAAAACGAGAATCAGAATTCATTAGAGAGCCAGTATAAGAATATTGACCAGGATATTATAAAGAAGCAGCAGGAGTTGGAAAAGCGCATGGATCAGATTCTTTCGGATGAGATGAAGGATATGATGCAGAAGTTGCAGAATATGATGCAGCAGGGCAATAAAGATCAGATTCAGAAGCAGATGCAGAAGATGAAGAACAATACGGAAGACATAAACAAGACCTTGGACCAGCAATTACAGCTTTACAAGCAGTTGGAAGTGGAGAAAAAGCTGAACGAAGCAGTCAAGGATTTACGTGATTTGTCGATGGAATTACAGCAAAATGCTGCTAAAACGAATGACAAAAACCAAAATAAGGATAAACTTAAGCAGGAACAGCAGAAGATTCAGGACAAATACAACCAAATCAAGGAAGAATTGAAGGAGTTGCAGAAACTGAATCAGGAGTTGGAGGATCCCACCAAATTCAAGAGCACGGAAGAGTTGCAGAAGGATGCCGATCAGCAGTTACAGCAGGGAAGACAGAATCTGGATCGCAACAACCGCCAGAAATCAGCTGAAAATCAGCAGAAAGCGGCGGATGACATGGATAAGATTGCCAATCAGTTGGAGCAGGATTTCAATGAAAGCGAGCTTGAAAATGTGTCGGAGGACATTGAGACACTGCGGCAGATTTTGGACAATCTGGTGAAGATTTCCTTCAGCCAGGAGGAGGTTTTGGACAAGACGAAACGCACAAAAGCACAATCGGCGATGGTTTCCGACATCTCCACTAAACAGCTTCAGGTCAAAAACAATATGAAAATCATAGAAGATTCGTTGAATGCCTTGGCCAAAAGACAGATGTCTGTAAAGCCGTTTATTCAGACGGAACTCTCTAAAATACAAGATTATATAAGTTCATCGCAAAGCAACGTTCAAGAGCGCCGGATGTCGAATGCGGCTTCCGACCAGCAGTTTACGCTCACATCCATGAACAATTTGGCCTTGATGCTGAACGAATCGATGAAGGAGATGCAGAAGAAGAAGAGCGAGTGCAAGAGCAAGTGCAACAAATCGGGAAATGGATCCTGTAACAAGCCTGGAGGAAAGGGTAAGAGCAAAAAGACGTCGGCCCGTGAGTTGCAGCAGCAGTTGAACCGCCAGATGGAGGCTATGAAGAAATCCATGGACCAGCAGGGCAAGCAAGGGCAAACTGGCCAGCAAAAGCAAATGAGTGAGCAATTTGCCAAGATGGCTGCACAACAGGAGGCTATCCGGAAGATGTTGGAAGACTACAATAATGCGCAAAAATCGCAGAATGGGGTGGGGGACAAGTCGTTGGAACAGCTGATCAACGACATGAAGAAGACGGAGAACGAGTTGGTGAACCGCACGTTGACGCAGCAAACCATCCAACGGCAGCAATCGATTACAACGCGATTGTTGCAAAGCGAGCGTGCGGAGATGGAGCGTGAGAAGGACGAGGAGCGCAAGTCGAATGAGGCACGTCAGACTCCGCGTCTGAACCCGCCGAAGGATTGGAAGTTTGATACGGAAAAGACGCATCAGAACGAGATGTTGCGCTCGGTCCCCGCCAACTTGAACTATTATTACAAAGAGAAGGCAAACACCTATTTTTATAACATTGATTAAAAACCACGAATATGATCAATATAACATTATCCGATTTGGACAGGACATCCATCTATCCGCAGACGTTGCAAGCGATAGAGGACTTTTGTGATGAATATCATATCGAAAATGATTTTGGTATCATTTCTACAGCCAATCAGGAAGTTGTTGATTTCCTGTCCAATTATTTCGTGGATTTTAGTGTGGAGTTTGCCATTGATGCCGACAATCAGGAACTAACCATATCCTATTTATCGCATGAATCTGTATTTCAAGAAATTAAATCATACGATAGGGATCGAAATATTATTCAAAAACTAACGGATGATTTCGAGGTTTCTTCTGATTTTAAATCAATTAGATTAAATTTTCACGTGAAACCAAAGTTTGAGGTGGAGCGTAATATTCGTCAGAAGGTTGTTAAAACCGTTTACATGTAATATGAGACGAGTTCTGTTTTTTCTCTTTTTCTTTTTCCTGTACATATCTGTCACATTTGCCCAACGAGTTTTGTTTGTTGGTAACAGTTACACAGCGGTGAACGATTTGCCTGCTTTGGTGTCGTCAATAGCCGGATCGATGGGGGAGAATATGACGTATGAGATGAGTGCGCCGGGTGGGTGTACGTTTCAGGGTCATCTAACGCAGTCGGCACAGTACATTCAACAGGGAGGATGGGATGTGGTAGTTTTGCAAGAACAGAGTCAGCTGCCGTCGTTTCCATACAGCCAGTTTATGAACGAATCCTATCCGTATGCCGAGCAATTGTGCCAAATGATTCGCCAGTATAATCCGGAGGCCCGCATTGTTTTTTATATGACGTGGGGTCGCAAGAATGGCGATTCGCAAAATGCACAATACTATCCTGTCTTGGGCACGTATGCAGGTATGGACAGTCTGTTGCGGGCGCGTTATATGCAGATGGCACAAGACAACCAGGCGCAGGTATCGCCCGTTGGGGCGGTATGGCACTATATCCGCGACCATTATCCGCAAATTGAACTTTATCAGTCCGACGAAAGCCACCCGTCATTGTATGGTACGTATGCGGCTGCATGTTGTTTTTATACGGTATTGTATCATAAAGATCCAACAGAAATACGCTATACGCCAGAAATTGATGCACAATATGCCGATTTGATACGGCAGTCGGCCAAGGCTGTGGCCTACGATTCATTAAACACTTGGTTGTTTATTGAGGAAACAGACACAACACAAACACCAGATGATACAGTAGGTGTGGAGATTTTTGAAACACTGGATATTACATTGTATCCTAATCCGACACAAGATTGGCTTTATGTGGGGACTGCATCCCAAAGCGAAATAGAAAGAATCAGAATCTTTACTATTGAAGGAGTAGAGATAATTACTTTAAGACCAGTAGTAGGTGATAAAACAAAAGTGGATGTAAGAGAACTTCCGGCGGGTTTTTATTTGCTTGAACTCCTACGCCGCGATGGTAACAGATATGTAAAACAGTTTTCAAAATCCCGATAGATGATACTATTTGATCCATCCGAAGTAATGGGCATACAATTAACCCTTCTTCACAAACAGTGGTTGAAGCAGGTGATACGGAACGAAGGTCTTGTTCCCGGTGATTTGGAATATGTGTTCTGTTCAGACGAGGAGATGCTGCAATGGAACGTGCAGTTTCTCCAACACGACACTTATACTGATATCATCACATTCGACAATAGGGTGGGGGACCTTGTCTCCGGGAATATCATAATAAGTACAGACCGTATTGCCGACAATGCAAAGTCGTTTGGTGTTACGAAGCAAGAAGAGCTGATGCGGGTGCTGGTTCATGGGGTGTTGCATCTCTGTGGCTATCCCGACAAAAAGCCGGAGGAGGCCGTTGTGATGCGTCAGAAGGAAAATGAGGCATTGGCGGTTTTACACACAATGTGATTTTTCAACATATTCAAAATAATAGCGTTATAAAAATGTTTCACGGGAAAAGTATGGAAGAGTATGATGTAATTGTAGTGGGTGCGGGACATGCCGGTTGCGAAGCGGCAGTGGCATCCGCCCGCTTGGGAAGTGAAACATTGCTTATCACTATGAACTTGGTTTTGGTGGCGCAGATGTCGTGCAATCCGGCTATGGGGGGCATTGCCAAGGGACAAATCGTGCGAGAAATAGATGCTCTTGGGGGTATGTCCGGTATCGTCACCGACAATACCATGATACAATTCCGCCTCTTGAACCAGTCGAAAGGGCCGGCCATGTGGAGTCCGCGCGCACAATGTGACAAAATGCAATTCTCTCTTTTTTGGAGAAAAATTTTGGAGAATACACCCAATCTCAAGCTGCGTCAGGATACCGTCACGGAACTTGTTTTTGACGGCGATGCTGTAGTGGGTGTTGTCACTCGATTGGGGAAACATATCCACGCAAAAAAAATAATCCTTACCAATGGCACTTTCCTGAATGGAGTGATCCATGTGGGTGAGTCGCACTATGCCGGCGGAAGGATGGGCGAAGATGCTTCTTATACTCTTTCTGATCAGTTGAAAGAAAAAGGCATTTCGGTCGCCAAACTTAAAACAGGTACGCCGGTACGTATTGATGGAAGAACGGTGGATTTCTCCAAGATGGTAGAGCAGCCTGGTGATCCTAACCCGATGAAATTTTCTTTCACGGAAACACCCATCCTCAAAGAACAGCTTTCCTGTTGGATAACCTATACCAATGAGGAGGTGCACGACATTTTGCGAACGGGTTTTGAAAAATCACCCATGTTCCAGGGACGCATCCAGGGTGTGGGGCCCCGGTACTGTCCTTCCATAGAGGACAAAATTGTGCGTTTTGAAGGTCGGGAAAGGCACCAGCTTTTTTTGGAGCCGGAAGGACGTAACACTACCGAATACTATCTTAACGGTTTCTCCTCATCTCTTCCCGAGGATGTTCAGGTGGAGGCCATGCATAAAATTCCCGGTCTGGAAAAGGCCGAGATCTTCCGTCCCGGTTATGCCATCGAATACGATTATTTCGATCCTACGCAATTGTACTATACGTTGGAATCGAGGGTGATTCCGAATCTGTATCTTGCCGGCCAGGTGAACGGCACCACCGGATACGAGGAGGCTGCCTGCCAAGGACTGATGGCGGGCATCAACGCACATCTTGCCATCCACGGGAAAGAGCCTTTGGTGTTAACCCGTTCGCAAGCCTATATTGGGGTTCTTATTGATGACCTTATTACTAAGGGTGTACAAGACCCCTATCGTATGTTCACCTCAAGGGCCGAGTACCGCATTCTGCTTCGACAGGATAACGCGGACCAACGGCTTACACCAATAGGTCATCAAATAGGATTGATAGATGATGAACAATACCGGATGTTCGAAAAAAAATTAGATAACCAGTCTTCTATAGTAAATTATCTTCACGAGAAACTACCGGAATTTGAAGTGTTGAACCAGTTTCTGGAGTCACATGAATCCTCGCCGCTCGTGCATAATGTACGATTGGCGCAACTGCTGCTCCGCCCGCAAATCAACATAGAGGATATTATGACGCTACATCCGCCGTTTGTGACCTTCTTGGAAGAAATTTCCGCCACACCGGAACAGATAAGGAATGCGGAAACAGAAATCAAATATGCGAACTACATTGAAAAGGAACGGGAACTGGTTTCCAAATTCGAGAATTTAGATCACATAAAAATCGATCCGGATTTTGACTATTCGAAATTGACCAGCATATCCAAGGAGGCGCGTGAAAAACTTTCGAAAGTGAAACCCCTCAATTTGGGCCAAGCTTCACGTATCAGCGGTGTCAGTCCCGCCGATATTACCGCCTTGATGATTTATTTGCGCACTTATTAATTGTAAGTATTTGATTTATAATATGTTTGTTTTAATATTGGGGAATATTGATACAAACGGGATAATTTAATATCGTAATCAAAAAAAAGAAAATCGCCCGTTATAGGGCGAATTTTTAAAAATAGCGTTGATAATCAAAAGATTAAAACAACCGTAAAAAAGAAAGTAGTCTCGCCGGGAATCGAACCCGGATCTAAGGTTTAGGAAACCTTTGTTCTATCCATTGAACTACAAAACCAATGGGCGGCAAAAGTACAAAAAAAGTACGATTGATTTACAACATCATTTTTTCTTTCAGTTCTTTTTTAAAAGATCGCGAGATGGAAAAAAGATGATTGGCCACCACAATTTTGTCGGGTTTGAGGAACTTGGTCACCTTATCGATGTTCACAATCGTTTCCCTGTTTATTTTTTGGAACTTTTCGCATGGCAGACGTTGCTGGTAATATTTTAGGGTGCTTAGCGTGTGCCGTTCGGTGCCGTTATCGAAATGGAAACAAATTTGATTTTTTATCCGGAAGAGGAATGCCACATCATCGAGATTGATGCGGTTGGATTCATCGTTTTTCTTCAAAAACAGGAAATCTTTTCCGGAGCTGGATTTGGAAAGCCGGGCATATTCATCCGTGTAGAACTTTTCTGAAGCCACCGGAAGGTTTTCCATTTTCGGCAGTTGGTATTCACCGAAGATGTTCCATATTTTCCCCATCACATTCAGACATTGTTTTTCGGTAACAGGAGTGAAAATGAGGTCAAAAAAACCGAATGCGAGAAGATTCCGAATGGATTTCACGTTGGTTTTGCTGCAGATTCCCACAATAAACGGAGGCTTTTGAATGGAATTCAGTAGGTCGGCAAAGCGGGTTTCAATGAACAGAACGGTGGTTTTGTGGTGGTTCAGCAGCTCGACCGCCTCCAGCGGATGCCGGATGGTAGCGACAATGTCAATGGAGTTAAATTTTGATAATAAACTACTTAAATAGTTCAGACATTCATCGTTTTCGATGAAGAAGGCGCAGGAAATTGAATTTTTTTTCATCTTTTTTGTTTTGATAATTGATGAAACAAAAATAAGAAAAAGAAAGGAATATATCAAAGTCGGATAAAAGAGGGGAGTTTTATGAAAAAAGCAATTAGAAATAACAAAAAATCAGATAAATACATCAAAAATCAATTGATTTTAAGTATGGATGCAAAAAACAGGAAACAAGGTGATTTTGCATAAAAACGGTTTATCCAGTTCAAAAAAGTGTCAAATATTGTCATACAAATATGTATAAAAATTTTTTTACAAGAAAAAAGGGAAGGGAAAGAAAAACGAGGAAGTACATTGTTCTTTTTTGTATCTTTGCCGCCCTTTGAAAAAACCAATATTAATCAAATAAAAAAAGACGATGAAAAAAACGTTGATTTTACTATTCGTGTCTCTTTTAGGCATCAATGTGTCATTTGCACAGGAAAAGGATGCCACTAAAGAAAAAGAAGAGGGTTACAAATTCACCAATCTCAAGGAAATCCCCATCACGTCCGTAAAGGACCAGCATCGTGCCGGCACTTGCTGGTGCTACTCTGGTTTGGGCTTCATTGAGGCAGAATTGCTCCGAATGGGCAAGGGTGAGTATGACCTTTCCGAAATGTACATTGTGGCCAACACGTACAACGACCGCGCCAAGGCTGCCGTGCGTACGCATGGTGACGTCTCCTTCTCGCAAGGCGGTTCTTTCTATGATGTGATTTACGGTATGAAGACGTTCGGTTTGGTTCCTGAAAGCGAAATGCGTCCGGGCGCTGCCTATGGCGACACGCTCTCCGACCACAGCGAGCTCTCCCTGCTGACGGATGCCATGGTGAAAGCCATCGCCAAAGGCGAGCAGAAAAGTCTGCAGAAAAACGACAAGAACGAAGTGCTTTGGCAAAAGGCCGTGGCTGCCGTTCATGAGATCTATTTAGGAAAAAATCCTGAGAAATTCACCTACAATGGCGTGGAATACACCCCGAAATCCTTCTACGAGTCTCTCGGTCTGAATCCTGACGACTACATTTCCATCACCTCTTACACGCATCATCCTTTCTACGAGAAATTCGTGCTCGAAATCCAGGACAACTGGCGTTGGTCACAGTGCTACAATGTTCCGTTGGATGAGATGATGGAGATTTTCGACTATGCCGTTGATCACGGTTACACAATCGCTTGGGGATCCGACGTGAGCGAGTCTGGCTTCCGCATGGGCGTGAAGAAAGGTTTCTGCGTGCTTCCTGAGACGAAAGCTTCTGCCATGCAGGGCAGCGATATGGCCCACTGGACAGGCATGAGCGCCAAGGAAATCCAGGACGAGGCCGCCAAGCATCCGACACCGCAACGCTGGGTTACCCAGGAGGAACGCCAGATTGCATATGACAACTGGGAGACCACTGACGACCACGGTATGCTGATTTACGGCAAGGCTAAAGACCAGGACGGCAACGAGTACTACATGGTGAAGAACAGCTGGGGCGACTATGGCGACTATCACGGCATGTTCTACGCTTCCAAGGCTTTTGTTCGCTACAAAACGATGAACATTGTGGTGCACAAAGACGCTATTCCGAAGGAGATAAAGAAGAAACTCGGTATCAAATAAGATATCAGGAAAATAAACGGAACAGGGACAGTGGTAACGCTGTCCCTGTTTTTGTTTGATTATAAACGTATGTATTCCTTAAAATCTTAACCCAAAACGCCTAATAGATCAGCCCCAATTCAAGCTTGGCGGCTTCCGTCATGCGGTCCATATCCCAGGGCGGGTCGAAAGTAACCTCCACATCCACTTTGCCCACGCCAGGAATCATCGATACGAGGGTTTTCACCTCCATGGGAAGACTTTCCGCAACCGGACAGTTGGGCGCCGTGAGAGTCATCAGAATATACACATCATTGTTTTTATTGACTTCCAACTTGTATATAAAACCGAGTTCCCAGATGTTGACGGGTATTTCAGGGTCGTAAATGGAATTCAGGACTTCGATAACTTTGCTCTTCATATTATTCTAACGCTTTTTCTTTTAATGAGTTAAAACCGTCACCTAATGTTTCGGACGCATCCACGATGGTGACGAATGCCTTGGGGTCGATTTCGTGTACGAAATGGATTAGGATGGGCAGCTGTTTGCGCGACAGGGATGTGAAAATCAGCTTCTTCTCGGCATGATTGTACATACCTTCAGCGTGGATGTAAGTGCCGCCGCGTTCGAGTTCGTCCAGAATGCGGACGCGGATTTCCTCGTGTTTGTCGGAGATGATGAGTACTGCCTTGTTGGTACGGAAACCGGAAATGACTTTGTCCATCACCACGCCCGTCACGTAAATGACAAGCCAGGAGTAGAGTGGGATGGTCCAGTCTTTGAAAGCGGCCAAAGCCGCTAACACAATGGTGGAGTCCACGAGAATAAGCAGCGTACCCAACGGTATGTGTTTCAAATACTTTCCGACAATCATGGCGATGATGTCGGTGCCGCCGGAGGTGGCGCGGGTTTTGAAAATCAATCCCAAGCCGATGCCCAGGAGAACCCCGCCGAAAAGAGCCATAATGAAGATGGCCGAGGGCTCGGGTACCAAAGGTTGGCCCGGCACACAGATCAGCGGCTCATAGCCATACACTTTTTCCCAGAATGAGATGAAGGCGGGCAGCGAAACCACCCCGACCACGGTTTTGGCCCCGAATTTCGGACCCAACCATAATGTGCCGATAATAAGCAAAGGGATATCCAGACAGATACCCGACAAACCGATGGGAAAATTGAAAAGGTGGTGCAGGATGATGGCAATACCATACACTCCGCCCGGCGCTAACTTCAATGGTGATACAAACACCACAAATCCAATGGACATGATGAAAGAACCCAACAAAATCAGTCCGTAGGTGTGAACCAGCTCTTTCCAGTCCAGGTTTTTCCAATCTATTTTTTTATTTGATTCCATAAGTTCATTATTTACTTACCACAATTTTTAAACGATGTGCAATGTCGGAACGGCTTTTCACGCAGAGTTGCAGTTGCTGCATCAGCATTATTGTATCTTCTTCTGTGTTTCCCTCTTGGGTTATATCTTTTTGGAGTTCCGCCATCCGTTGTTCCACAAGACGCAATTTCAGGTTCAGTATGATGTTTTGGACCTCTTGTTGCAAGATGAAGACATTGTTGCGGATGGTATGGGTGTAGATGTCATAGCGTTTTTCCCATCTTTCACTGTATTGCGGCTCGTCGCTGTCAAGGTATTGGATGGCAAACTGGCTCTCTTCGGGATCCTCGCTTAGGATGAAGGTGCGTTTGATGTCATCCTGGTCCATGAGGATTTCCGCCACTTCGGCATAATGGGCGTAAATTTTGTTCAGAAGCGGGTTTTGCAGCACGATTCCATCATTGAACAGGTCATCGAACACGAACTGGTCCACTCGTTTTTGTGTTCCCTGTTCGGGGTTCTGCGCATCGGTGACGTTGATTTCGTAGAGGCCGTATTTCAGCAGGAGGAGCACAACATTCTTCTCCGCCTCATAAAGAAGGTCTACAGCGGGTTTTTCCTGTTCGGGCGCACTCCGTTCCACCGGAACGGTAATCGTGTCCGTGGCGGGCTGTTCGGGGGCCTCAGGAGTGTTTTTCCGCTGTTCCTCGTTCAGCTTTTTCCAGACCTTCCGTTTCAGTTCGGCGTTCAGGGTGGTCTCGGGAAGCTCGAACATTCGGGCGCACTCTTTCACATAGAAGGCGCGGGCGATGTTGTCGCGCACGGCAGCGATGGAAGTTATCATCTCGCTCACCATGTTGGCCCGTTTCATAGGGTCGTTGCCCGCCTCTTTCGACAGGATGTCCGCCTTGAACAATAGGAAATCCGTGGTGTGCGTTTCCAAATACTCGATTAATTCACTGTCGCGATGTTTTTTGGCGAAGGAGTCAGGGTCTTCGCCGTCGGGCAGCAGACAAACCTTCACGTTCAGACCCTGCGCCAACAGCATGTCAATGCCGCGCAGCGAGGCTTTGATGCCCGCCGCATCGCCATCGTACAGCACCGTGATGTTGCGGGTTTGTGAGGACAGGATTTTCACCTGCTCCGGTGTCAAAGAGGTGCCCGAAGAGGCCACTACGTTCTCGATGCCGGACTCGAACATGGAAATCACATCAGTGTAACCCTCCACCAAATAGACATTATCCTTCTGACGGATGGCTTTCTTGGCCAAATAGATATCGTAAAGGGTTTCTTTCTTATGATAGATTTCGTTTTCGGGCGAGTTGAAATATTTGGCTGTTTTTTCATCCTTTTTCAAAACCCGTCCGCCGAAACCGATGACCTTGCCCGTGTGGTTATGGATAGGGAAGATGACGCGTCCGCGATAGAAATCGAACAGCTTGCCCGATTCACTCTTTTTTGTAAGGCCTAATTTTAACAGAAACTCCTCTTTATATCCCTGTTTTAAGGCATATTGAGTGAAACTGTCCCAGCCGCCGGGACAATAACCGAGATGGAATTTGTCGATGGTGACATCCTTGAATCCTCGTTCTTTGAAATAGGAAAGCCCCATCAGCCGCCCTTCATCGCTGTTGCGAAGCTGGTCCATGAAGTATTTCTCGGCAAATTCGTTCACAATGAAGAGGCTGTCCTTCTCGCTCCGAAGTTGCTTTTCCTCCGGTGTTTCGGGCCTGTCGAATTCCAGGGTGATGCTGTATTTCTTGGCCAGATACTCCAGCGCCTCCGGATAGCTCATCTTGTCATGTTCCATCAGGAAGTTGATGGCGTTGCCTTTCGCATCACAAACAAAACAGTGGTAGATGCCTAACCTCGGCGACACGTGCATGGAGGGGTTGCTGTCGTTGTGAAACGGGCATATACCCACATAGCCTTGCCCCTGCCGTTTCAGCGTGACAAAGTCACCTACCACCTCCTCGATTTTGGCGGCGAATTTGATTTCCTCTACTGTTTTCTTTGAAATCATGGGTGATGGCTATGCTAAAGAATACTAGTCATTATTCGATTCAGAGTCCTGTCTGTCTTTTTTATCTTTGCCGGAATACACCTTGAACTTCTTGAAAATCTTTTTGTTGTGCATTACTGACAAGGCTTGCTGGAAGGTGTCGTCGGTTTCTAAGAAGATGCGGTAGGCCTCACCGTAGCCGAAGAGTCCGCGGGCGATTTCAAAGCGGAGATAGTCCTTGATATACTCGCCGGCATGTGCCTCGTTGCGCAGACGGATGGCCTCGTTGTAATTCTTCGTCACATAATGGGTGAACATCGTATCCAGCATCTGCATGTTGATATGGTTGGCCGATTTGAATAAAGAATCCAATTTGGATTTGTTTTCTTTGATAAAACTGTTGGCATACGAGGAGAAAGTGAAGGAAGCGCTATCACTAACGCCCTCTTTCTTGGCGAAATCCATGAATTCCTTATAGAAAGCATCATTGATTTTATAATTTTTCTGGAAAGACTCGAAAGAAGGATACTGTTTTTTCAATATTTCACGATTGTTTTCCAGATAATTCACCACAAAATTGCCGAAAATGCCCTTTCGGACGATTTCATTGTAGAGGGTGGAGTATTTTGTGGTATCCAACGGGATGAATATGTCGGGCATGATGCCGCCACCGCCATAGACAATGCGTCCGTGTGGGGTTTTGTATTTCAGCGAATCCGGGAATTTGATGTTGTCGGCAGTATAGAGTTCGCCTTTTTTCACACGATTTTGAATGTCGTTGTAGTAGGCATCCAATCCGTCGTTGTAGGGTTTTTGGATGCAACGGCCTGTGGGGGTGTAATAGTGCGAAATGGTCAAGCGTACCTCCGATTGGTCAATCAGGCGCAAAGGTTTCTGCACCAATCCCTTGCCAAACGTACGTCGTCCGATGACCAGCCCGCGATCCCAGTCTTGGATACACCCGGAGGTGATTTCTGAGGCGGAGGCGGAGTTTTCATCCACCAGCACAATGAGTTTGCCCTCTTCAAACAGACCGTTTTGCGAAGAGTAGAATTTCTCGCCTGTGCCACGGAAATTGTCCGTATATACAATCATGCGCTTGCCGGAGATGAACTGGTCGCAGATTTCAAAGGCCACGTTGAGGTAGCCGCCGCCGTTGCCACGCAAGTCAAGAATGAGGTCTTTCATGCCGCGTTTCTGCAAATCCCGGATGGCCGTGGTAAGCTCTCCCGTCGAGGTGGCGGCGAAGCGTTCCAACTTGATGTATCCAGTGGTGGTGTCGGCCATGAAATGGACGTTGATGCTGTGCATGGGGATGGCCCCACGGGTGATGACGAAGTCAATGAGCTGCGGATTGCGGCCCCGCTTGACCGATACTTTGACCTTGGAGCCTTTTGCCCCGCGCAAGTGCTTACGCACCCAGTCGTTGGTGATCTTCTCCCCGCAGGCCAACGTGTCATCCACCTTCACAATCTTGTCGCCTGCCAACAGGCCCACCTTCTCCGACGGACCGTCGATGATAACCTCCATCACGTTGATGGTGTCCTTGATGAGCTGGAACGTGACACCAATGCCGTCAAAAGAGCCTTGCAACGGCTCTGTCATGGCGGCCACATCCTTCTTGGGAATAAAAGAGGTGTGCGGGTCCAATTCCTTCAGCATGGTGGCTATGGATTTGTCAATCAACGGATCAAAATCCACCGAATCCACATACATAATATTGATGGAATTGATGACTTGGTCCATCTTGGTTTTACCTTGTTGGTAATTTTTGTTGGGAGTTTGGGCGAAAATAACCGTAAAACTCATACAAAAAAGGCAAAAAATGCTCAAAAAGATCTTTTTCATCGTTTGGCTCATTTAAAGGGCGGCAAAGGTACAAAATTTAGTGAATAGGGGACAGTGAATGGTGAATAGAATTTACAAACAGGGAAACAGTGCAGAAAAACGTCCTTATATTCGCATTTTCACGACGGTTATGCCGCTTCCACCCATTTCTAAAACCTCATCCTGAAATGCTTCCACATCTTTGCGTTTGGCTAATTCCTGACGGGTGATCTGGCGCAGGATGCCGTTGCCTTTGCCGTGCAGGATGCGCACAAAACGGATGCTCAGCAGCGCGGCCTCGTCCAAATACTCCTCCAAATTGGCGATGAGCTCGTCGGCGCGCTGCCCGCGCACGTCCAACGTGGTGCTGAAATCGGCCAGCTTTTTGTTCATGGCCTCGCCCAACGTGCCTTCGTTGTAGCGGACCACGCCGCCCCGACGAACCTCGCGAGCTTCTTTTTTGCTGATTTTCGCTAACTTGCGAATGTCCGTCTTGAAGGATATGGAGTTGAAGGCGATGGTGGCGTCGTTGCCGTTGATGGCGGTCACCTCGCCCGTCACTTGCATATCGGCCATGAAGACGCTGTCGCCCACACGGATGACGTTGTCTTCCGGCTTCTCTTCCACCTTCTTGGGCTTCGGAGCGGTGCGTTTCACTGGAATGATGGGCTTTATGCTCTCCTCTTTTTCGATGGATTCAATCTCTTCCTTCAATTCCTCTTTCAGTTTGGTGACATTTTCGCGCGCTTTTTTCGTCTTCACCGCATCGGCTTTGGCCTCCTTGATGTCGCGGATGGTCTTCTCTATCACCCTGTTGGCACTTTCCACAATCATGTTGGCCTGGTTTTTGGCCTTTTGGATGATTTCCTTGCGCTGTTTGTCTAATTCGGAGAATTTTTCCGAATATTCGTCAATCATTTCGGCCAACTGGTCATCGGCGGCACGCACCTGTTTGAGCGTCTTTTCCGTTTCCAATTGGGCGATTTCAATCTCTTCCAATTTGCGCTCGTAGTCTATCTGCGCCGTACCCGATTTGCTTATCGCATTATCTATAATATTGGGATTCAATCCGATATGTCGGGCAATCTCGTATGTGAAAGAACTGCCGGGCTTGCCGATTTTGAGCTTGTAGAGCGGTTGCAATGCCTGTGTGTCGTACAGCATTGCTCCGTTTTCTGCCTCCGGATGCGTGTCGGGAAACATTTTGAGGTTCCCGTAGTGGGTGGTGATGATGCCGAAAGACTTTTTTTCATAAAAACTCTCTAAAATAGCCTCCGCCAACGCGCCGCCTAAGGTGGGTTCCGTGCCCGACCCGAACTCATCAATCAAAAACAGGGATTTGGAGTTCAGATTTTCATCCATCATTTTCAGGTTGGAAAGATGCGAACTGTATGTACTGAGGTCATTTTCAATAGATTGCTCATCCCCTATGTCAATAAAGACATTTTCAAACACACCCATGTCGGATGTACTTTGCATGGAGACTAACAGTCCGCATTGCATCATGTATTGGAGCAGGCCCACGCATTTGAGGCAAACGGATTTACCGCCGGCATTCGGGCCGGAAATCAGCAGGATGCGCTGTCCGTCCGTGAGTTGCATATCCAATGGGATCACTTTTTTGTTGGTTTTTTTCAAGGTGAGATACAGAAGCGGGTGTACGGCCTGCTGCCATTCGATAAGCGGACGATTGTGTACGTGCGGTAGCGCCGCGTTGATATCCGTAGCGAACAACGCTTTAGCCCGCAGAAAATCGTAACGTCCCATAATTTGTTGCGCCTCAACGAGTTCATGAATGATAGGTCGAATGCTGGCCGACAGTTCCGTCAGAATACGTACAATCTCGCGGTTAGCGGCGTTTTGTAAGTCTTTCAGTTCGTTGTTGGCGTCAAACACCTCCGTCGGCTCGATGAAGACCGTCTGTCCCGTGGCCGACTCGTCGTGGATGAAGCCTTTGAGCCTGCGTTTGTATTGTGCGGCGATGGGGATGCAGAGACGTCCGTTGCGGATGGTCATCTCAGCGTCTTCTTTTACCAGGCCGTCCTGTTTGGCGGCGTTGAGAATCTTGCGGATTTGGCGGTCGGCACTGTTGGAGATGCGGTTGATCTCGCCTTTGATGCGGCTCAGCTCATCGGAGGCGTTGTCGCGCAGCTGTCCTTTGTCATCCAAGATGCGGTTGATAGCATTCAGCAGGTCGCGCTGGATGGGCATGTCCTCGCAGATGCCCCACAGATAGGGGTATTTTTTGTCCTGATGCCGGGAGCGCAGATAGACGAAAATGTTGGTCATCGTGACGATGAAGCCGCGCAGTTGGGCCAGCTCCTCCAGTTCGATGTAAGTACCATCCACTTGCAGGCGTTTCAGTTCGGCGCGGAGGTCGTAATAGTCCTGGGCGGGGAAGGGTTCGTCAAACAGCAGAAGTTGTCGCATCTCCTCCACACGTTCCAACTCGGGTTGTATATGATCCAGGTCCGACATCATGGAAATGGCATCCACTAAGCCTTGTCCTATAGGACTTAAGCAGCGCCCGCGCAACAGATGGCGTATCGTGTCGAAACCAATCTTTTCTTCAAAATTTTCGGGATATAGCATTATGGTTTGTTTTTCGGGTTATAATATTGGTTAAAAGGTGAAACCGTTTCCAAATCTTTGTTGAATCCAGAGTTTTAAAAACGGGTCGGAAAGTTGATATACTTTCTTTTGATTTTCTCCAATTGAAAATGTAATCAATTCATCTTGAAGTAGTTGTTTGATGGAAGACTGTACAGAACTGGCCGATTGCAGCTTGTAACGGTGCATAAAATTGGCGGATGTGGGTTTGTCCACTTTTCCGTTCATCGCTATGGCAAACAAAACCTCTTTCGGACGAGTGGTCACATTGGACAGCAAATTTTGAAAATCCCGCTCTTTGTCCGAAAGGATTTCATTAACAACGTTTTGCAAAATTTCCAATGTACACTCTTTTCCTGTTTCTGTCATTTCAAAAGCAAAATTGAAGGTTTTTTGAAGACAGAAGGTGTTGCCTTCGTACAAGTTGTAAATCCGACCCGCATGATCCGCTTGGATTTTTTTTCCAAAATTCAAGAAGTTTGAAACAACAAATTCAACATATCGTTCCTTTAAAATGGGATTCAGATTGAGAACGGAAGTGCTGTTATAAAAAGGCCGGCCATACGCATGAAACATTTCCGACAGGAGATGACGTTCCGAGCCGGCAAAAATGAAATCACAGTTGGAAAGTTGCTGTATATGACGACGAAGTATCGCCTCCACATTCTTTTCCGGGTATTTTGCAATCTGCTGAAATTCGTCAATAGCCACCACACACCGCTTGTCCGATTTTTCCATTAGCGAAAAAACCTCCCCAAGCGTTATTTCCGGATCGCTGATTTCACCGATGGAGAAGGTGAATTTCGGCATTCCTGTAAAAGGATCGAATCCCCAACCGGCCTGTAACGACCGTGTTGTCTGAACAAAAAGGTCCACAAATTTTCGACCTAATGGTTTGAGTGTTTCAAAAACAGCCTTGCTGAGCAAAAACGTAAAATCGCGCAGGGAGCTGGTTTCTAAAATATCTACAAAAAAGGTGTAATAATTATCCGAAATGGCAGGTTGTTCATAACAATGTTGTATCAAACCCGTTTTGCCAAGGCGTCGGGAAGACATTATAACGATGTTGTTGCCGGACAAAACCTCACGAGTGAGTTTTTCCGTTTCTGCCACCCGATCGCAAAAATAGGCAGAAGGGATACGCCCTTTGACAATAAAAGGATTTGTTATATTATTCATTATCAGCGTCTAAATTATTAATCGCCGCAAAAATACAAAAAATTATGCTATTAGCATAATTTTATTAGCATAAAAAACAAAAGGGGTCCTAAAAATTATGCAAACAATGTGGCGGCGGTGCAGTCTTTGACGGTCACATCGATGTATTCGCCAATCTTGTGGTCGCCTTTCGGGAAGATGATGACCTTGTTCTGGCTGTTCCGGCCGTAGAGTTGGTCTGTGGAGCGTTTGGATTCCCCTTCAATCAGCACTTGGAAGGTCTTGCCGATGTCGCGCTTGTTGCTGATCAGCGACAATTCACCTTGCAGGGCGATGATTTCCTCCAAGCGGCGTGTTTTCTCAGCGTCGGGCACATCGTCCGTGAAACGTTTGGCCGACATGGTGCCACCTCTTTCTGAGTATTTGAACATGTAGGCGTACTCGTAGCTCACCTCGCGCATAATGGAGAGCGTCTGCTGATGGTCTTCCTCTGTTTCGCCGCAAAAGCCTGCGATGATATCGGTGGAGATAGCGCAATCGGGCATTAACTCCTTGATTTTACGTACTCTTTCAAGATAATATTCACGGGTATAAACGCGATTCATGCGTTTGAGCACCGCATCGCTGCCCGACTGCACGGGCAGGTGTATGTACTTGCAGATGTTGTCGTAACGGGCAATAGTCTCCAACAGTTCATCCGAGATGTCCTTGGGGTGCGAGGTGGCGAAACGCACACGCAGGTCGGGCGACACCTCGGCCACCGCGGCCATCAGTTTGGCAAAGGACAGGTCTTTCCACTGGTAGGAGTTCACGTTTTGGCCGAGCAGGGTTACCTCCTTATAGCCGTCTTTAAGCAGTTGTTCCACTTCGTGCAGAATGGTTTGAGGGCTACGGCTGCGTTCGCGCCCGCGGGTGTAGGGCACCACACAATAGGTGCAGAAGTTGTTGCACCCGCGCATGATGGAAACAAACGCCGACACTCCGTTGAGGTCGTAGCGCACCGGCATGATGTTGTCGTAGGTCTCTTCTTCTGAAAGAATCACATTGAACTGCGTTTCTCCTGCAGCGGAATTTTCAATGAGTTGTGGCAGATTACGGTAGGCATCCGGTCCGGCGATGAAGTTGAGTATAGGCTCTGTTTCAAATAGTTCCTCTTTCATGCGTTCGGCCATGCAGCCCAACAGGCCCACTTGCAGGGAGCGATGCTTCTTTTTGAGGGCTTCAAGCTCTTGCAGGCGTTTGTGGATGCGCTGTTCGGCCTTGTCGCGTATGGAGCAGGTGTTGATGAGAATCAGGTCCGCTTCGTGCACGTCTTGTGTAAGGGTATATAAATCTTTAAGAATGGCGGCCACCACTTCGCTGTCGGCGAAATTCATCTGGCAACCGTAGGTTTCGATATAGAGTTTTTTCATGAAAGTAGTATTCTATTCTCCAGCTTGTTGCAAAACAAAAGCTTCTATTTTTTCAGAAATACGGAAAGATGCTTGTTTTACGGCGACTAGTATAGGTTTTATTTCCGATATTATGTTTTCTTGTTTGCATTTCAAGAGAATTCCCATTAACCCTGTGATTTTCAAACCTAAACGTAGGGCTTCTTTCCGTCCTTTCAAGTCATCTGCTATTAAAAGGGAATCCTCGTGTTCCAAAGCCAATGCTATAGCCGATGCTTCGCTCAAATCCACAAGATTTCTCAATATTCTCAAGTTGGCTTTGTTTTGAATCTCCTTGATTATGATCCAGGCAGGGAGTTCTTCTCCAAATTCATTCGCAACATCCTCAGTAATAAAAACTGTTCCATACAATTTTTGAAGCAACTCTAATTGTTGAATTCTGGAAAGTACAATCAAACAACTTGTATCAGATATGATAATTTCTTTATGCATTATTCACATCGTTTAAAATATCCTCGGTAGAAGAGGAAAACACAGAAACACCATATTTGCCCATTATTTCAATAAAGGCCCTTTTTGACAAGCCGGCCATTTCAGCGGCTTGTCCTGCAGACAAAATAGCGTCTTCATATAGTTTAGAGGCCACATAAACACTGATGTCTAACGTTTTATGATCAAAATTGTCGGGCAAATTCAATATAAAAGGACTCATAATATAATTTTTTGCAAAGATAAAAAATTTATAGTTTCATTATCTGTAGGTTTCGATATAGGGTTTTTTCATGGCGGCAAAGGTACAAAAAAAGGCGCCTCGTAGCGAAGCGCCTTTTCTATTGTTTTTACAAGCAGAAATCCTTATTTCTTGATGAATTTCTGGGTGGTTCCGTTCATACGAACGAAATAGATACCGCTTTCGAGGTTGGCCACGTTGATGTTGGCCTGGCCGTTAACCTGCTCGCTAACAACCACCTGACCCAGCGTGTTCACAATCTCCATGCTGCCTTCGCCCTTCACTGTGATGTTCGTGGTGGCAGGGTTCGGATAAACGGAGAAGGTGGTGTTTTCAACATCGTTGATGTTAACGCCGCCATCACCGGAAACAGTAACTTCATCTAACAGCAGGCCGAACATGTCAGTTGTTTCATGAACAAAAGCAACACGAACATTCTGACCAGCATAGGCGCTAAGGTCAACTGTTTGTTCTGTCCATTCGCTCCAAGAAACTACGGTTAAGGCTTTCAAGGTAACCGTGAAATCACTTTCTGTAGCACCTCCGGTAGACAATTTGACAGCAATTTTATCCGGATAATTTGTTCCATTAAAACTCATACAATAGAATGAGAGTGTAGATGTGGCATTAGGGGTGAAAGCAGGGGAAACCAAATAGTTTTTCTGATCCAGGGAAGTTCCCTGAAAACCTTCTGACGTATATGCCAAAGGATAGTAAGACCAAGATACAGCACAGTCGCCTGTTTCACCAAAAGCAAACATATCAGCAGTATATGGACAATCTGAAATATTTGCTAATGATGTAGAGATAGCTTCCCATGGATATCCGGTATTGTTGGCATCAATAGTAGTCCAAGTAGAGGGAATACCGCTATCAAAAGACTCATGTAAAATTTGTGCGTTCAATGCGAAAACTGCGAAAACAGTCAAAACTAAAGTAAAAAGTTTTTTCATAATAAAAGATTTTGGTTAATAATTAATTTTTGCGGCAAATATAGAATTTTTCCAAATACGAATGTATAAAAAAAACAAACCGTGTAATGTTTATAAAAAAGAGGGTCAAATCATTCAACTATCAGTGCATCGGCCACCACCTCCGCTAACGATTTTATTTCCACGTTCAGGTTATAGGTGTGGTTGATTTGGGTGAGTTGGTCGGCACAGTTGTGGCACGGTGTGATGACGACAGAGGCACCTGTTTCGCGTATCTGGTTGGCTTTTATTTCGCCCACTTTAAGGCGGCGTTCATTATATTCGCTCATGGCCAGCATGCCGCCGCCGCCACCGCAGCAGAAGTTGTCGCTGCCGGTGGGGGTCATCTCAATGAGTTCGGGAACCACCTGCTTCACCACGTAGCGCAGCGAGTTGTATAAGCCGCCGTTGCGGGTGATGTTGCACGGGTCGTGGATGGTGTATTTCTTGGTGTTGAGGTTTTTGTCCACTTTTATACGGCCGGTTTTGATGTAATCCTCTAACAATTCGATGAGGGTGATCATCTTGAAGTCGGGTTTGGTTTTCAGATAGTTGGGAGCCTCCCAGCGCAGCGCGCGCGAGCCGTGTCCGCATTCGCCTAATACCAACGTGTTGCAATGCAGTTTGTGTACCTCGTCAAACATGTGTTTGGCGATGGCGGTGGCTTCGGCGTCGTTGCCGGAGAAATAGCCGTAGTTGGTCACGTCGTACATCTCGGTGGAAAGGGTCCAGTCGGCCTTGGCCGCGTAGAAAATTTTAGCGGCGGCGGCGATGGAAAGAGGGAAGAACTTGGGCTCGCGGGGGTTTAGTGTGTAGAGGATGTCGGAATTATCCTTGTTGAGAGGAATTTTGGCCTCCTCGCCCAATTCGTCTTGCAGGTCTTCTTCCATCCATTCAATGGTATCGATGAAATCCTCGGTAGGGATGGCCATGTTGTTGCCGGTGTTGATGGCGGCGTCCACGGTGGCTTGCAGCGTCTGTGGCACCATGCCCATGGCGGCCAGCATCCGGCGGCCCGTACGCACCACGAAGGGGATGTCAATGCCGATGGAGCAGTGCTTCACGCAGCGTCCGCACATGGTGCAGGCCCCGAAGAGGGAGTCCACCATCTCGGCCACATATTCCTCGGTGAGTTCCTGGGCGTGGTTGAGTTTCGGAGCCGTGCGCCCCAAAAACGTGCAATAGCGGCGGTATATGGAGGATACCATGTCCACTTTCTTGCCGGGGATGAATTTGGGGTCTTTGAACGTTTTCCAAAAGAGGCAGCTGGTTTCGCACAGACCACAATGCACGCAGGCATTGAGGTGGGTAAGCAGCTTGCTGTCGGTATGCTTGGTGAGGATGTCAATGGCTTTCTGTTTGCTCTCGGCGGAAATGTTTGTCATAAATATGTTTTTTAGGTTGCAAAAATAGTATTTTTTCAGCAAGGAGGCAACAAAAAAAGGCCGGATCACTCCGGCCTTTTTTATTATAATTGGTAATCGGTATTATTTAACCACCACTTTGGAGGTGTAAACCTTACCATTCTGGGAAACCTTAAGCATATAGACACCAGCCTTCATGTTGGAAACGTTGATGGAAGCGGTGTTCGTAGCTGTGCTGTTGTACACCTGCTGGCCAACCAAGTTGAACATCTGGACATTGGCTTCCTTGTCACCAGCCAATTTCACGTTGAGAACGTTCGTGGCAGGGTTCGGATAAACCGTGATATTCTCTTTTTCCATATCTTCCACGTTGGTATAAGCACAATCCGTGCAGGAGAGTACGAGGTCGATATCAGGATAATGCATGGAACTCAAGTAGAATGTCGGGGTGTACTGACGATATCCCACATGACCCTGCTCGGTCAAGTCATAACGGGTATCATCATCAATATAGTAACCTTTGTTATGGTTGTTCACGAAATCTTCAGAACAGGTCTGCCAGTCAGCTTGATGAGTGGTTTCATAATTGTAGTAAGGATAATAGGCCATGCGGTAGTCCGTCCAGCAACGTGCAAAGAAATTGGAATAGTTATCCAGATTGTCATCTACGCCAAGAGCATAATTGCCTCTCTTGAACGTGTAGGCAACGTTGAGAATCTTGTTGGTAATGTTACCTTGGTTGATGGGCAGAGCAAACGTGCTGAAGCGGAAATAGCCAGCGCTATCCCAAGAAGCATCGCTTGTGCTCAAGGGGAATTTGTACAGGGTGGCACCCTCTTGCATCAGCGTATTGTAGTTGAAGGTGATATCATGGAATCTGAAGTTGGCATGGAATACATGATCATCATCATAGTAGCCGCCGCCCATAATGTCATCATCAGTGAGGGTGGTCAAAACACCAACGATAAGGGTGTCGCAAGCATCAGTAGGAATATTCTTTGCAATCTCACAACCACTGCGGAGATAAGCACCGGAAATGTAGATGGAGTCTAATTTCAAAACAGGGGAGTAAGCCAGAGAGACCTCACCTTCGGCAGCCAGGTTTTCATACAGGGTGTGGGTGAAATCGTAAGTCATACCCAAACCGTGAATCCAAGGATGCATGAACAGCGTGTCATTTCTGTAAACGCCACCGATGGAATCGGTCTGCAGATAGTTGAATGTGTAGTCGTTTGATGTAGGCTGATAACCCACGTTGGTGTAGAGGTAGATGGCGTAATTCAACGCACCGAAAGAAGCATCACGAAGAGTGTTTTCATAGATGGGTTTTTTGTTTAAAACCTCTTTCTGCTTGGAATTCATGACATTCTTCGGATTCAGCACCTGGGCGAATGATGTGGCAACCATCATCAAGGCCACTAAAAGAATAGAAATTTTTTTCATTTGTTGTTTGTTTTTATTAATGAATAATAGAAAATAGTTTGCACTTTTTCAAGCGTGCAAAGATACAATTTATTTTGCACACTCCGTTTAACCACTAAATTTTTAACATTTTTTATTTTAAGATTCTTCCGAGAAGTTGTCAATTTCCTCGCGCAGGTTTTCTACGATGAAGTTCTGGCGCTCCATGGTGTTTTTGCCCATATAGTACTCGATGGTGGCGTCGATGTTGCTGCCGGGGTCCAAGACAACGGGTTCCAAACGTATAGACTTGCCGATGAAGTTCTTGAACTCCTTGGGGTCGATTTCACCCAAACCTTTGAACCGGGTGATCTCGGGTTTGCCGCCGAGCTTTTTGATGGCTCCCACTTTTTCCTGTTCGGAGTAGCAGTAGTGGGTCTTCTGTTTGTTGCGCACGCGGAACAGGGGCGTCTGCAGCACATACACATGGCCCGCACGCACCACGTCGGGGAACAGTTGCAGGAAGAAAGCTAACAACAGTAGCCGGATATGCATGCCGTCCACATCGGCATCAGTGGCGATAATAATATTATTGTAACGTAACCCGTCAAGGCCGTCCTCCAGGTTCAAGGCGGCCTGCAGCAGGCTCAGCTCCTTGTTCTCGTAAATGGCGCTCTTGCTCTTGATGATGTTGGCGGGCTTGCCCATCAGACTGAACACGGCCTGCGTGTTGGCGTCGCGCGACTGCGTGATGGATCCGGACGCGGAGTCGCCCTCAGTGATGAAGATCATCGTCTCCAAACCCCGAGGGTCGTTGGTGTTGAAATGATAGCGGCAGTCACGCAACTTGCTGTTGTTCAGACTAACCTTCTTTTGTATTTCCTTCGACTGCTTTTTGAGTGCGGCGATGGCGGTGCGTTCCTTCTCCGCTTCCTGGATTTTCTTCAACATCACATCCGCCACATCGGGATTCTTGTGCAGGAAGTTGTCCAACAGCCGTCCGATCATATCATTCACGTAGTTGCGGATGGTCTGCCCGCCGGGTTCCATGTGTTCCGAGCCCAGTTTGGTTTTGGTTTGTGAGTCGAACATGGGGTTCTTGACCTTGATGGACATGTTGGCGGCGATAGAGTTGCGCACGTCGGCGGGTTCGAAGTTCTTCTTGAAGAAGTCGCGACAGGTTTTCACGATGGCCTCGCGCATGGCCTGCTGGTGCGTGCCGCCGTGCTCCGTATATTGGCTGTTGACGAAGGTGTAATACTCTTCGCCATACTTCCGGTTGGTGTGCACCATGGTGAATTCGAAGTTCTCGTCTTTCAGATAAATGGGTTCATAAAGCTTGCTGTCTCCCACCTTCTTGTTCAATAAATCCAATAATCCGTTTTTGGAGTAAAAGCGTTTGCCGTTGAAGTTGATGGTGAGCCCACGGTTCAGATAGACGTAGTTCCACAGCAGGTTCTCGATGTATTCGGTGTACCAGTCGTAGTTTTCGAAGATGGTGTCGTCGGGCAGGAAAGAGGCCAACGTTCCGTTTTTCTCTTCGGTGGGTTCGATGGGGTACTCTTTGGTGATCGTGCCCGCGGAAAACTCAGCCCGTTTCATCTGTCCGTCCCGCACGCTCTGCACTAACAGATGGGTGGAGAGTGCGTTCACCGCCTTCACGCCCACGCCGTTCATGCCGATGGAGGCGAAGTCGCCCTTGAAGTTGCGACCCGTGTTCATCTTGGAGTAGCAATCCACCACCTTGTTCAATGGGATGCCGCGCCCGTAGTCGCGCACGGTGACCCGTTTCTCCTTGATGGTGATGTCGATGGTTTTGCCGTAGCCGTTCATAAACTCGTCGATGGCGTTGTCCATCACTTCTTTCAGCAGTACGTAGATGCCGTCATCGTGTGAGGAGCCGTCACCCGTTTTGCCGATGTACATGCCGGGCCGCGTACGGATATGCTCATACCAGTTCAGGGTAATGATATTCTCGTCTTTGTATTCTGCCATAGGGGGTTATCTTACAAGGGTCTAATCTGGTTTTTCGGACTGTGGAGACGTGCCATGGCGTGTCTCTACGAGGTTACATAATGGTTTTGCCGCATTCTATTCAAATGCGGTGCAAAAATACAAAAATTTCAAGTGCTCACGAATCATCCAACCACCCCCAGATCACAGATTGCTATACATAACGTGAAAAAAGCAAAAAGATGACAACAGAATCGGAAAGGGGACAAAACTCTCAAAATGTTGGCCGTTCATAATCACCACTCCACCTCCTTGATTTCCCCCTCAGGACTGCGGAATACAAAGCGTTTCATTGCACCCTGGCGCTCCAGCAACATATACGTACACATGTTTTGGATGGGGGTACCGTCAACGCTGATGAGGTAATCGCCGGTGCGGAGTCCCTTCTCGTAGGCTCTCGTCCCTTTGCGCACTATAACCTTCACCGCCCCGAGCGTGTCACTCTCCTCAGCAAGAACAAGCTTGAAGCCTTTTCCCCTGTTCGCCACGGTGATTTCCGGGTTGCCATCGTGGGGCAGGAAGTAAAAACTTTTCTTCGGGGCGTCGATAATAAGCGAGATATGCTTCAAGATGGCCGAACCGATGGCGCGGTTGTGCGTGGCGGTACTCACCCATACCTCTTTGAGAACGATGTCGCCGATTTCAATTGTAGGAAAACAGAGCTCGCCATTGATAACCGTATCGTAGGAGGCGCCGAAAAGACTGGCGTAGGTCATCACGGTCGTATCTACATTCACCGTCATAGCATCTAATTGCCGCTTGATGTCGGGGTTGTCCTTTGCCCACAGGTCCAGCAAATCCTGCGGGAGACCGAACCAGCCGCCCACTGCGCCCATATCGAAAAGCATTCTCGGGCGGGCAAACGGAATTTTTGTCCACAGGAAGGGTTGGTTGCCATAAACTTTGTAGGGCACTTTGGCGTGTCCTTTCTCCTCTTTGGCGAAAAAACCCTTGCGGGAGGTCATAATCAGCAGACTGTCACGGGTGTCGAATTTGAACGAGATGCCCTTGCAGACGAGGTCGAAGCCGAAAGCGCCGTCGATGATGCCGCAGGTGAAATCGTCAATCCCTTCATCCACCACCACCGGATAATCTTTGATGGTGAGGTGGCCCATTTTAAGGGAGGGAATCTTCATCAGCGCTTTCTTTTTCGTTCTTTTTTGGGCATCAGTGGTGGTGATGCTGTCGCCCATCGGTTTCATCCACGCCTCTTCTTCTCCTATCCAAAACCCTATCCCGGCACCTGTGTCGAACATCAGGTTCTTGGTTTCCCCTTCAATTTCCACGGGCACAATGATAGCCCCGTCCCACATCTTGATCTTGATGGTATCGACAAAATCCTGTTCGGAGATGCCGAAACAGCGGTCGCTCAACCGCTGGGCCGGTGCCTGCCAAAGCGCCGCAAACAGCAGCAAAACGGCTATCGTGATGGCTTTTTTCGGATAATTCATTCGCATCTTATCGGTTTTAATCACCTTTCGGTGATAATTGGAGACCGCAAAGATACATTTTTATAAACTACCGCCACTCCGCGAAACAGGAGAAACCATACCGCGTTTCAATGTTGCCCTCGGGTAGGAAGAAGTAGAGCGTTTTCAGATCCGCCGGCATCATCCCTTTCTTGACGCTGAAGTAGTTTTCGGGTGTCTGATTGGGGTCATATTCTATCCTTCCCAGACTGACGAGCATCTGCTCTGCCACGCGGTCGGTGCGCCATTCGCAGTAGGCGCGGGCCTGCGCTGGCGAGACTCCAAACACGGGAGAATACCTGTATGCAGGATGATTCGCATAGACTTCGGCAAGACTGTCGGGGAGCAGCTGCCGGAGTGCCTGCTTGTCGGGAAGCGCCGCCCGGTACTCGGCCGACTCCTTCCCGTAGATTTGCTCCAGCCAGTAGAGGTACTCCAGCCAACCGACGTTGGAAATCGGATTCTGGTCGCGAAAAAGTTTCTCCGTGATGGCTGTTAGGCCGGGATGTACTTTCTTCTGGTAATTTTTGACGGTAAGGTGCTGCGCGGAGGCACCGGTGGTGCAGAGCCATAATATCATGAAGAGGAGTTTGCATTTCATAATCTTACATTATTTAATGGGTGAAAAAAATGTTGATTCTTCTATTTTTAAAACGTAAGATTTTGATGGAATCTTGGGTTAAAAATGGGATTATTTTGTTTGTGGGTGGATGGTAATATGTTGATTATCAATAAAATATTTTTTTGTTCCGGGTTGTGGGGACGCCATAATAATAGGGACGCCATAATAATAGGGACGCCATAATAACAGGGACGCCATAATAACAGGGACGCCATAATATGACGTCCCTACTCATGTGCGCGTCGTGGGTTTCGGTGGCGGGGCTGGGGTAAACGGAAATTGCACACTCTTGGGCAAAATCTTTCCAAAACTCCAAATGTTTCACCCGAGACATGTTCGCTAACGACTTCTCGCATTTTTTACAAGATGCTGCTTTTATCACAAAAATTGCATCTTTTCAATTGAAAATTGTCATTTTTATAATATTGATTATTAATGAATTAAAAGTGTTTTCCTCCTGATTTGTTTGCTTTAATTTTGTAACTTTGCGGGCAAACAATATCAAAGATGAAAGAGAATATTCTACCCTCCGACAACTCCATTCAAGATATCATTTATGATATCAGAGGTGCCAAAGTTATGTTAGACTACGACTTGGCAACTATTTACGGCGTGGAGACCCGCGCTTTGAACCAAGCCGTGAAGCGAAACTTGGAACGCTTCCCTCCTGATTTTATGTTCAGACTTACAGAAGAAGAATGGGGTGCTCTTGTACAGAAAATTAGTATGTCATCACAATTTGTGATGACATACCCTGAGAAGAGACCTAAGAAAGCGACTCCTTACGCCTTTACGGAACATGGGGCGGTGATGCTCGCTTCCGTGCTTCGGAGTCCGAGTGCCGTACAAATGAGCGTGATGGTGACGAGAGCGTTCATCGCTATGCGGCAGGCACTCTCGTCAATGCTGTCTTACGACCTGAAAATCGAGCAACTTTCCCACAAAGTGGACCAGCTGAACGCGCACGTTGAGGAAATTCTGCACGATCAGAACGACATTAACCAATTGCAGTCGCAATTCAACAGCGAGGTTGCCCTGCAAATTGAGGTAATTAACGACGCGTTGGATCAGCTGCGCGAGAAAAAGACAGAACCAGACAATCCGATAGGATTTAAAGTGCAACGGCAGGGATGAATGTGCATTATTTTGCAGGCAATAATATTTAAAGAATAAAGATGGGAAAAGAAATTCTTCTCGCTAACAAATCTATGCAGGACCTTATTTACGACATCCGAGGTGTCAGGGTCATGTTGGACTACGACTTGGCATCCATTTACGGCGTGGAGACCCGCGCTTTGAACCAAGCCGTGAAACGGAATATGGAACGCTTCCCTCCTGATTTTATGTTCAGACTTACTGAAGAAGAATGGGATGCTCTTGCGCAATCTGGTATGATATCACAAATTGTGATATCATTGCTCAGCAAACGAAAAAAGACCAGTCCACCTTACGCCTTCACAGAACACGGGGCGGTGATGCTTGCTTCCGTGCTTCGGAGTCCGAGTGCCGTACAGATGAGCGTGATGGTGACGAGAGCGTTCAT
>JAEEGL013733779.1_pt1 | contig 48394 bp, 58 predicted proteins | sample 9134231 | NCBI WGS metagenome assembly JAEEGL01 (sample SAMN16246548, study PRJNA631951) | gut metagenome | biome: gut microbiome; feature: rumen; material: fiber-attached | host: Bos | place: Iran: Karaj | collected 2018-10 | reverse complement strand
GAATATTGAATCTAAAAAAGATATGACCATTGTTTCTATAACGGTTAATAAAGGAAATTTAGAGTTACTTGTTCCGGTATCATCTATTATTGTTAATCTTATTAGACATTACCATGCTAAATTAAAGATCAATACATTAAATAAGCAGTGAAGCCTCTTTTTTCAAAGAGGCGAACGGGTCTAAAGACCCTTATCTCGATATTAATTATTCTGGAATAATAGATGCTAAAGTTAATGTTGATATGGACATTGAAATAATGATACCTTATGATATTGAAAAAGTTGAAGCTCATATAACACATTTATCAATTCCATTTTATCACTCCGGTTGTCATAATCAATGGAGAATTAGATCAGTTGAAACAGTTGATGATTTCATTAACTATATCCTCAGTAAAACAGATTAAATGAAATCGATTTATAGACTGTTTATTAACATTCAAAAAGAAAACTAGAGTAATTCATATACATCTACTCTATTTCAATGGACTACGCGCACGAATACATGATTCTATTTCTCTGATATTAAAGATCTTATCAATTAGTTTGATATCAATTTCACCACCTTCTTCAATAATCATGTAATCTGTTTTTAATGTATGAATCAATCTCTCTGGATTAGAACGAACAGGAGCTTCACGTATACAAATATTGCCATTAAACTTTGTTACATCAATCAAAGTAGGTGTTATGAATTGAATTATGACGTTATATTGATCTTTGTCTTTAGTTATCAGAATGTATTTATAAGGTTTAATTTGTCTTAACTTCTCAATTACATTATTGGAATCAGTACGAATCCAATAGGTTGTATGATTGAAAGAACGCCTGGTTGTAGTTATAGGAACATCTTCATGTTTAAGCATATAGAACAAAGGTGATAATGATCTCTGCATAGATGTATAATAAAATAAAGGCAAAAATATTTTTAAAGAAGAATGGATGTGTTTAGGAATCATAAGCTTACTTTTTTTAACCAAATCATGTTAATGCAAGGAATTACTTTACATAGACAGGACAACGTAATTTTCATTAATATATCGAAAGCACAAGACTTCCTTTCTAACAGCTTTCGAGTAGATGGTTATATACTAATTATTAACGATATCTTGTTTGGAAATACAGACATCGACAATAAGTTTCCACAAATAGGTGAGATATGGACAAGATATGGAATAGATGCAAATAATGTAGAATTTATAACGAATAATGGTAAAATGATGTATTTTGCCGATGAATGCAGTATGAATTTAGTGTTTGAATTGTCAAATGATTATGTAGAACGAATAATACATGAGATTAAGGATATAAATTAATACTCAACACATACTACAAAACAACTTTTTTAAGAATTAGTTGTTCTATAAGAAAGATGGTAAGCTTTACTATTAAACAAGGTTCTAAAATAGTCTGCTGGATCTACAGTTGCGCAGGTGATTATGGTAAACCATATCTTATAATCACCAACAACAGTTCTGGTACTGATTATTTCCAAGATATATCTGATAAATTTGAGCATGAACTTGACAAGAGAGGCCTTCAGTCTCTCATGTGTGAATATTGCCGAAATTGCAGATCATACAGATTACCAGACGATTCTTGGTGGAATGAGAAAGAAAAACGTTGGTATAAAAAAGAAGAGTGGACACAAGTTTTAGAAGAACTCTTCACGAACATATGCTCAGAAATGGAATCAAAAATTAACACTCCATGAACATCATGTTGAAATACATTGCTGTTTAGAGCATTAAATGCAATAAGGGCATCGAGAAACGGTTTCCATTAATGCTTCTTGAATATATCCATGTCGAACCATGAGTATATGAAACAATGAGATCTTTTTCATTTTTCATAAGCTTCTTTAATGCGTTCACATATATTACATCCATGTTCATACGCACAACATTTTTTGAAATATGAATTTCATAAAGATTACTTTTTAAACACTATTTATGGATCAACTGAGCCAAACGAAATCTGATAGCACATCTCATATGTGTCAACGTTTAAGAACGTATTTTAATAAACACTATACGACAAAAACTTCATGGAATTATAACAAGACGATTATTAAGAAATTAAAGATTCCAGAACGTAAATTTACAAATAATGAACTCTTCATAATCATAGCTATAATAGTTCTACATGAATATAAAGAACCAGAGAGAATAAAGGATGGAGGCTGTTATAAAACAACTTATGATATTGAATATAAATCTGAGTGTATTGTTGAAAGGAATTATGAATTCGATTTCTATAGTATATCATTTATTCTAGATGAGGACGACTTCAAAAATGAGAAGTTAATAGAGATAGCAAATGAACTATACAATTGTTTCAGAAATTTGAGAATTGGAGAGAATTATCACTCAGATTACAGAATAACAGAAATTAAATATAGAAAAGATGATGAAGGTTTTGATGAAGAAAATGATAAGGATTCCTTATTATTTGACATTGTTTCTATAAAGGATATGTATGAAATATTGATATATCTGGTTGATATATAATTTGTAGATATACGAAAGTATAAATGAATCCATCCTGTATTAAACTCGGATTGTCAACTGAAACCTCCATGAAATGGAGGTGAAGGCGCAATTACATTGTGTCAACTGAAATACAATGTAGATGATTGTGAATCAATAATTTTAGGTTCAGTATTATGATTGTAGAACTTTTACGAGATAGATTAGAGGAGTATGGAGTTCATGATATCGAATTATGGAGAAATCAAAACGATGAAGTTGTTGAAATTAGATTCAAACCGACAGATGAATTAATGGAAATTTATCAAACAATACCAATTTCAATAGTTAGATTAGTGAAACACATTTTTCCAGAAATTCTCAATTATACGTATGAAGAAAGAGTTAATCTGTATTATAGTGTTGAATTCTCATTCATGAGTCCAACATTAGAACTTCTTGCATCAAATATTCAAAGTGATCGAAAAAGATTAATAAACGAATATATGGAAAACAGATTGATTAACGGTATCGATATACTTGAAGATATTGATTTAGATCTGTCTCCAGAAGAGAAATGGATTGGATTGATGTGGTATTGTAGAGGTGAAATGAATGATAGACGAAGAATAATGAAGGAAATGGATATGTATGAATAGTTATTTACATGCATAGAATAATCACTAATAACTCTTCTGGAACCGACTATTTCCAAGATATATCTGATAAATTCTAATATCAATGAATGAGTTAATAACAATCCCAGTATACATCATATTTATCACCTTTTCTTCCTAACATAAAATATCCACCATCACCGATCATATTTCCTTGAACAACCTTATCGCACGAGTCTATAAATACGACATCATATTTTTGTTGAAATCCGCGTTGTGCAGTTCTTTGTGTACCACGTTTTTTAATACACATTTTAACATCGATATCTTTGTAATTCTCTGTTTTATTGGCTACTGCTGCAGTCATCTCTTTAACTTCTTTATATCCTTTAATTTGATAAGATTTAAATCTCAAGTCAGAAGAAACTATGAACAAACGGTCGCGTTCTTTTTTGAAATTCTTGGTATCATAAGGAAGTACGAGCCAATCAACTCCAGCATAATCTCTGAATATTCTAATGAGAATATTAGGTTTCTTCCAATCAAATACTTGAATAAAGAACTCTAATCCTTTACTTCCAATCATTTTCAATTCATTTTCTGTTACAAATGAATGACCATATATCTTTTCAACTATCAAATCTTCTTCAGAATCTTTAGCCTTAAGCTTCCATATTGGAATAAGTGCAGTCGTCATTTAGGTTCAGTTAAAAAACTCTCATAAAGGAGAAGACACATCTCTCGTTTATGAGTCGAACATTCAGATTGATTAATGGTATCATCTTAGATTTGTCCATCTCTATAAGAAGCTTGAATAACGAACTTTTTTAAAGAAACAAACATGTCATTACCAATTATTGATATCTGTTGTGAAGGCATTAATCTATCTAAATTATCTCTCGATTTCTCACGTCATGTGAAAAATAAAGATATCGATGAAGAAAACTTAATCAATACAATAACAATGATGCATGTTGATTCATATAAACTGTTGAAGAAATGTCTTAAAAATGACCGTACAGAACCAGAAATGAAATTAATAATATCGATGGTTTATGGTATATATGAAGATACAATCAAATATATGGAAGAAGTAAATAAGTATATCAAAGATCAGAGTATTGATCTGTTTGAAAGCATAATGCCTCTACTTCATGAAGAAGATATTAATCAAGATGATTTATCTGATGAAAGAAAGGAAGAACTAACTAACTTAGTTAATCAATTCATTAATTAATTTCATCGAACATGTTTTCAATTTATCAAGTCGATAAAGATGCGCTTCAGAAATACCGTAAATTCCGATGAATATGCAGAGAAATTAACTAATGACATGTTTTAAATTAGCATACATACGCGATGATGACCAACATATACTAGAGTATCGTGAGTAGACGCTCTTAAACATATTTTTTTAAGATAACTATGATTACAAATGAGATTTACGTTCAATAATAACATCAATATTAGATTCGTTTATGAATCTTTAGAGTTGACATCTTTTGATAAGATAGATGAAATACCAGAAGATTTCTATAGATATATAACGATCTTAGATCTATGTCCAGAAGAAGTTGTTAAGGCTTTACATGATAAAGATGTCGTTGAATATAACGATATAATCATTTCTTATCGTATCGATCAGTTATTATATTTACGTTTCGACATGCGCAACAAATCAAAATCATATATCCATGCAATGAAACAAGCCGTGAAATATATGTATAGACATCGACATAACATTAATCCTGCAAACGTTCATGATGTCTTTAATGATTTCCTTACAAGAAATTACATAGTTCCTGATGAATGGATTGAATATGTTGATGGATTGAAAACGACATGGGATATTAATAAGCGTTATCTTAAAATAGCTTATGATAACAACGTCTATTTCTATGCTTTATTAGATAGAATAAGAGGCTTCTGTGTAGCTATTAAAGATGGAAAAGATGTGTCGACTCCATTATCTGACGATGATTACCCGTTATTAAGATATGGCGAAAATGAAAACAAGCATGATCATGAAGCAATAATACAGTATTTATCATCACTTTCTCCAACGAGCAGAGGCTTATTTGATAATATGCCTAAATTTGAGCATGGCACGAGTATAGAATATAGAAATGATAAAGAAATAGATGAACTGTATGATGCTATACAGAAAACGATGACGAAGTGGAATGATGTTGAAGCAATTCCAGAGTGGCTTATGAGAGCTTTATATCAAGATATGATGGGTGATTACAATGAATCTGTTGCATATGGATTATTCTATTACGTTCATCCAAAATACTACGCAAATACAGATGTATTAAATGAACTACTAGACCGCTATCATATAATTAATCGTTACAATAAGATTACTTCGTTGGTAAGAGATGCAATACATGAAGTTGAAGATTATTATGGGGAAGTAAACTTCGATAAGTTATTGGAATACATAGCCTATGCTGTAAATTCATACTACGAATAAACGATAACGAACTTATTTTTTTAAGATTGAATCATTATGCAAACTCAAACTTACAACATTACTGATAATGTTAATTTAAGGGTAAATACTTTAACAATTCAAGGACATATTGTCTTTGAGGTCAATTCTATGGTTCTTAATTATCATGGAATTGAATACACTATGAGAGATCGAATATTTAAGGATAAACTAACATCTGAATCATTCAGATCTATTAAAACAATAGAACTAGCTAATTATTTAGCTCGTCTGATTTATGGAGTTAATCTATTCGATATTTATAGAAATCAAGTCGAAGATGAACATACTGTTAACGAACTCGATTCTTACGTATTCAAAGAGAATAATGACCTCCGGCGCGCGCCGGAAGTAGATGAGAGACATGAATATATAGATAATTTGCTTCTTGAAAACCGACACGTCTCTGATGAGGTTCTTCAGCAACATAGAAATCAAAGATTCGCTCCAATAGTAAGAACGATAGAGGAAATAACCGAAGCACCTATTTTCATTAGAGTTCAATCTAATTTAAATAATACTGCACCTAATGTCAGAACGTTTATGCATGGATGTTTAGCTTTCAATATATTAGCTCATCAAGATAGATTTGCGGACTTTAATACTCAAGCAGCAATTGGATTCTTTAATACTACAATTAGAACTAATGATCTTGGATTGACGACCGAACAGATGAACATTGGTGATTATAAAGAGCTACTAAGAGCTAAAGATGCGACGATTAGAGAACTAAGAGAAAATATGAGAACTGTTATAGCTCAGAATAATCAACTCTTAGAACGTACTACTGGTTTGGAAACGCAATTAACAACTGCTAATAATAAACTGGATCAAATCGGTGAACAAATAACTGGCTTAACAGATTTAGTTGGTAATGATTTGAATGAATTAAATCTAACTACATCTACAGCTAAATATATCTATATGGTTATATCTCGTCCAGCATTAATAACTGAAATGAGAAATAATGGAACTATAGACACAATTCATTCGTGTTTTGATACAATATGCTGTCTAAAGAAGGATCGTGGAGATAGATTAACGCGTCATGGATATGACTCTAATCAAGATAGAATTGAACTTGAGTATGAATGTTCATGCAGTTTAGATTTATCGAAATGGATCAAAAGACACTTCAATACAATGACCTGTTCTGAACTAACAACTCCAAGATATAGGCGTAAAATTGCTTATCTAACTAGTTCTCATGATGAAGTATTAGCTGATATAGCTGATTATATAACACGGACAACTCACATTAAAACAACTATAATAGATAGACTTGAGCATCTGCAAACCATAGTTGAGAACCAAAATGAGCAAATACAAGAATTGCGTGAAGAAATTAATCAACTTCAAGTTAGTTTGAACGAACACCGACCCGGCGCAACGAAGATTCAAAGTAATAGATTGTTTAGGTATTTAGAAGTTAGAAATGGAAGCATTTATTTCAAACCATCCGCACGAGATGAACCTATAGAGTTAACTCTGGAAATGATTATGAATGGGAATATTAAATTCAGAGATGCTAATGGAAGACTAGTTAATCTTCATTAGATTCATTTACAAGCTTATTTTTTAAGGAAAAACTAGTATGTCGATACCATTTGGGAATATAATTAAAACTGATAAATCCTATGAAAATCTCAATATGGTTTTCGAACATGGATCAATTCGATATATAGAACATGAAGTATATGATTATGATCATCATGACTGCATATTTGGTTGTTTTGATAATAAACCAGATGATATGGAGTATTATTTGGAAATATGTCATAACTTTGAACTACCTGAAACAACAAAGAAGTATTACATACTTAGATTGGTTAATTGTATAGCTGAACACATCGATGAAAAAGATTGTATCAGAGAAATCACAGATGAAAGCATTTTCAAAGGCCGTAATTACTCACATGATTTCAAAGTCTATCTGGACAATAGTCATGATGTTAATGAGCTTGAGCGTGTTATTAATGATGCAATATCTACTATAAAATGTGAACCATATAAAACAGAGAACATAGCAGTTTCGCATATGATTTGTTACAAGTTATTTGATATCAAAAATGGAATTGAAATACAAGAATGGCATGATGTATGTTTCAAAGATAACGCATCTAAACGAAAGGTGAGAGAAGGATACAAACCATTAATTGGACAACATAACATTGGAGATATGATTTTGGCTCTATTTGAAACAAAGATCGTTCCATATAAAAACACTCTCGAAAAAGATAAATATGGAATGTTTGAAAGATATACAGATCATTGGATTGGTTATAATGGTTATGACCAAACATGCCCTACTGTAAAAACATTACATGAAGTCAGTAATATTGACAAGATTCATTGGTATCCAGGCAAGGTATATCTTAAATTCAACGTAAGGAATGGAACCATCGATATCGAAGCAATACAATCCAAACAATATAATTACGTAGTGAGTATGGAGAAGGTCATTAAAGCACTTGATTCTATAACCGTGAAAGTTTCTGAGCATCATGAACCATACTTTGAACCAGCTGGAATTAAAGATGCCATGAGTAAGCTATATAAACTTCTGGAGCAATATAAAGCTGATTGTTAAATCAATTACGCTTAAATTCTTTTTCTAGTTTCGATGGTTTTTCACATGCTTCATCAACAGTTATTTCTAAAGAATCAAACCCATATTTACCATCTTTACAATAAATGCCTCCCATTAAGAGTCTATATACCCAGTTCTCATTAATTTTTAATTCAGGATGCTCTAATTTAAATCCATCAGATATCTTTCTAGCAGTTTCTTTCTTAGAAGGAGTTTTACATTCAGCAATGTGCTGAAATAAATAATCTATTAATGCGTATCGATCTTGTTTTTTCATCATACGTTTACTGCCCTCAGATTTAAAAAGGTCGTTAGTATTTAAATCAGTCATTATATGAATGTAATAAAAATATAAAACGGTAATTTAAGATCGACTAAATTTCATTTTTTAGTGAAAATAAAACAATGGAACAGTGGAACGCAGGAATAACTCATACGATTCCAGAATTAAGTCCAGAAGATTGTTTACCTTTTGATCCAGATAAAAATTTGAAAGTATATGAACAAAATGGATATACAATTAATAAATATAACTATGGTAAATTAGAACTTATCATAGATGCGAAAACAGGTTACTTCAATTTAACTCATATAGGTATAAAGATTGGTAAACCAGTTAACAATTTTAAACATTCACAATGGTTTCTTGAATTATACACAAGTATACTGTTTACAATAAATGATGTTAAGAATCCAATATATGAAGTTAAAGATGTTCAAAAAGATTTATGTGGTATGTACGGTCACTCAATAATAGGTTATGCAATGTATTTCAGAACTGCTCGATACTATGTTTATGTGATACAGCGTATGTTTGAATCGATTCGAGAAAGAGAATTAATCGAAAATTCAATTCCAAAACCTGTTATTTTATCGCAAAGTGATGATGTCTTTACAGATCCAACTAGTGGTAAACAATTCAAACGATATAGATATTTTGATCATATCGTTATTCAAGACATAGAAACTGGTCTTATTAATGCAGGTAAGTTTGTGATGGATATAGCTAGAGCACAAGGAATATCAAAAGAATTAAAGGATTTTAAGGCCACTAGTGATTATCAAATTTGTTTGGAAATACAAGCTCGAAAAGGATTAACCAACGATGGTTTTATTATATATAATAAAGGATATGGTAATGACGTTAAAGGAACATATACTACATTTGATCAATTTCAACTTGTTGCTTTATGGGCAGATAAAACACTTAAATTAAAAATGATAGAGATATCTTCAACTATAAATAATAAAGCAAATGAGGCACACACATCCGCCTATGATGAAATGAAACGTTTGAATAATCAGCTTCAAGAAGAAATAGAGCAACTCAAATCAGAAAACAAGTCTCTAAACTTACCAATTAATAAATCCAAACCAACAACAATTTATGCAAAACAAATAAATCAAAATCATTTTCAGCTTAAACATTCTAAAGTTTCTATATCTGATAAAGTCAAACCGTTAAAGAAAACAGAGGTACTTAATGGTCAAGATGTTAGAGATTTGACTATAAAGAAATTGGCAAAAGAAGGTTTAGTTGAAACAAAAGATAGAAAGAAGTTAATTCCAATCGAACAATTGGACCATTGTTTTGATGAAATAGAAATTGTTAAAGAAAACAAGCTAGAAAGCATTTCTATAGAGGAAAGAAATAAATGGATAGATAATGAAATAGGTAAACTGAAACTGCGACCTCAAAACAATAAGATAATTGGAAAGATATTTGAACTTGAATATATCAAATCAATGCCAGATCTAATACCATGGCGATTAATACCTCAATCCGTTCTGAATAATTATAATGAACAACATAGAGATACGGGAGTAGATGCTGTAAAAATAAAGGATGGAAAGATTACTGAGTTATATCAAATAAAGCATCATTCTGGCGGTTACGTAACTTTATCAGAAGTCAATCAGTTTATTAATAAGAAAATAACAACAAATAAGACGTTAATTCTGAAGGATTGCAGATTAAGTAATAATGTTCGAAAAATATTAAATAGTAATGAAATCGAGATAGTTAATCTTGGTTAATTTCATAGACCTATATGTTATTCGAAGCTTGTTGAGAAATAAGTATCGCTTGAAATCAGTTTCCTTGAAACTAAATATTCTCGTACTTCTACTCTTGTTTTTGCTTCGTCGATTGTTGAATTCGCGAACGCATCTGAGCCAAGATGTAATAGCAATTCATTCATACTAAGTAATGCTTCTTTTGATGCCCAACTCACAAATGTTGGAACAAGAACTACATCTAAATAATACCCCGATAAATATGGTTGTTCTTTATTTTCACAGAATTCCACCATAGTTCTCTCTGGATATCTCTCTTTGAATGCTATACTAAGTGATTTATTTCGTTTTATTTGATCAGCAAATTCACTAATTGGATGTTTTGTATGTTTCTTAACATTTCGTTTGATCGAATTAAACATACGAGATATATTCACTTTATTATCTTTCCATCTACGAATTCCAACGAAATTAAAGTATAACCAGTATGAACATACCGACTTGTTTTGGTTATCATAAATTTCATCGAAATAGCCATTCGAAATTTGCTTTGATATCAACTCAAGAAACTTGTTTAGATGGACTCGTTTCTCTTCTGTTTCAGCGAATCTATTAACTAATAAACATCCAACACTAGGATGTATATAAATTTTTCGTTTCTTCCGTTCTAAGCCAACCATAGAAATGAATTTTGATTTCTTTATTTCGTATTTGTTTTTATGCGGATCAACAATCTCATGGAATATAGATTCCACATGTCTCCTGCTGTCTAATTTAAAGTATTCTTTTCCTTTAACAGTTTCATAACCTTCATCGTTATAACGTTTTATTAATTCCTTTTCAACAATATCTTGGTTATCAACAGGTATAATTGATACTAATTTATCTTTCGTTGACTTATTATAACGTTTCTCAAAGTTGAATGATTTACCTATCTTGAAATAATTATCGAAAACTAACAAATAAATAAATCCAATCTTTGGAAGAGATTGATCTTTTGACATCATTAATGCATAAAACAGAAATGATTCCATGAAACGCGATAAAGCTTGTGAAATCGTGCCCATCGATGCTGCGATTGATTGTAAAGAAACATATCCATCTGACATTTTTTGTTGCAAGGTAATACCAGGTAAGTTTTTGTATCGATATGATCTGAACGTTTCTTCAGAAATACTATATGTATTCCAAGATAGTGAGAAATGGCGGTTTCTTGCTATCGAGGCCCCTCCAGTTAGTTCCATAGTCATTTATAAGTTGTTAAAAAATCTTATTTTGATTCTCTTTTTGGGGAATTTGCACCCCTTTTAAGAATCACCATATTCAACGAGTGCAAAACGATCAATTTGATCTTTCCGTCAAGCGAGATTTCCTAATAAAACATGAAAATTAGACTGGTTTTTAAGTGCATTTTTCTCCATTTTATCTCAAGCGAGATCTCTTGATAAAATGTTAAAATCCAGGGTGCTAAAAAGTACCAAACTTGGTATCCATTCGATGTACTGAACTTTAACCTATTTTTTTAAGAGAAACACGTCAATAATGTCGGTATCTGCAGCTATTTCAAGCGCTAATTTTGAAGCATTAGAACAAGCCGTTACTGGCAAAGATAATGAAGTCTTCTCAACTATTCTGTTCGATAGTTATGATGACAAGAGAATTGAAGAGTTGCTTATGCATGAAACAGCTATCGTCATATCAGAAGAGTTGAATGAATTGATAGAAGAAGTTAGTGTTTATAACGGTAGTTATAGTACATTAGTTGGTCAATTAAATAAGTTAAATGATGAGAATTATAAACTATATAAATCAAAGTTCGATGAATTTCAAAAAGAACATGAATTAACAACCAGAAAAGCTAAACCATTAACAGATAAAACACGTATGCGAATTGCAAGTCTATACAATTACATGAAAGATAAGAAGGTTGATTCCTTATTCGGATTTAGAAAAGTTAAATATTTACATCATGAGGATGATTTTGACCGCGGACGTGTTGCTCGTTACAATGAGCAATCATATAAATATTTAATATACAACGGTCATAAATTGGTTGAAGATTCCGCATGCACGTATTCAGATTCATATTCAAGCTATGTATATGTGATAACTTATATTGAAAACAAAGATCATATAATTCAAACTGAATTTAATTATAAATCGCGGCGTGATATATGGACAAATAACCCTACTACGTATTCTAATTTAGAGTTTGCATTTGAAAGAGATTTTATTGAAGATCAATGTTCAGATGGTATTAACTCATCGTACCCTTATGACCGCGAATTCCTTCTAAAACGTATATGTGAACGTCACGCAATGAACGAGACTCTGGTTCAATCAATGAAAAAGAAGTTAGAAATAGAACGTTTATATTACAAGATGAAGGACTTGTATGATGAAGACTTCGCATTAACGAAAACAATAAACTCTAAGCATGAACAACTCAATTCACTTCAGGAAGATATATGTGCGAAGAAAGTCGAGTTGAATCAACTCGATATGCGTATATTACAAGCTCAAAACGATCTTGAAGCGCTTACTTACCATCATAAACAAATGGAATTAGCAACGGAAATTAATAATGAAGTGACTCTTCTCGAAGATGATAAAGAAGCATTAGAGGCAAAACGAATGCATGATTACTATGTCAACTTCGCTAATGATTTGAAGGTTTATAAGTTCGCATTCGAACATATGAGAGAAATCTCCATGAAATTAGAGCAGGAAAAGAAAGATTTCGAAGAGTATAAAGCCAAAGAAACTAAAGAATTGGAGGATAAACTTAGTTGTCAGTACGATGCATTAAGAAATGAAAAATTAAAGTTCGATGAAGAATGTGAAGCTTATGAACTGGAATCAACGAAGTGGAAATCGATGCAAGAGTCTAAATTTGCAAAGTATCAGCGCCAGATAGATAATTATGATCGTATAGTCGATGAACGTGACAGATTGGAACGAGAAGTAGAAAAACTGAATAAGGAACTGAAATTAGTTACTAGTGAAAGAGATAGATACAGAACTACTATAGAAACACTATCTTCGTTCAGGAAGTAAATATTAATGTTCACAAACTTATTTTTTAAAGAATTGATTAATATGGAAGTTAATCCTATGAATAGTGAAGAATTTGAAGTAAATGGACATATATTTATACGTTCGACTTATTTAGACATATCTGTTATTATAGATAAGGAAACAGGGTATTATTATGCTCAAAAGATATGTGATGATAATAACGTTCGTTGGCGACATTTATTAGAGAATAACGATTATGAATTAATGAAACAGGCAGTTAGTGCGACCGCAGGAATTCCGGCGGTCGAATTAGAAGTTACTTTTCCTGGAATGCCAAATGGTTATAGATCTAAATGGGTTCATAAACTTCTTGTTAATTACATCGCACAGTGGAGTATCTTTTTCAAAGATACGAACGGGTCTAAAGACCCTTATCTGGGCAAATAAAGAATATGCTGTTAAGATTGCTATGTTGTTAAATTTGATTGATGAACGCCTCAAGTTAGAGAACAGAACATTACAACAGGAAATAAACTCAGAAAGAAGACTTGTTGAACAACTACAAACGGATAATGGAAACTTAAATAGACGAATTAATGAATTACAACAACAAAATCACTGACTATGCCAGCGAAATGAAGAAATACATAACGCATAACGCGTCGATCGGATCCGATCGACGTAATAATAGATTTGATTTAATAGATGGATTATTCACATCCGACGATGGCCATGTCAATATCGAAGAACTTATTTTTAAAGAAAATGACATTATGGAGACTATAGAAGTTAGAGGTGTTGAGTATAAGCTCGTAAAAGCAAGGGATTTTGAGGTTATTGTTCGTAGTGACAACAGCTTCATTAATTATACTAGGTTGTGCCAACAAATTAATGGTGGCAAGAAACCATTTTATAATATAAAGGTAAATGAAGATTTCAAACGTATATGTATTCAAATGGAAAATTCATCACCAGGAATTCCTGGTGATGAAAATAAAGCTAGTTTATACGAACAAATTAAAGATCGTATAGAAATAACTATAACAGGTGGTAAAGAAGGATCTGAACTTGAGAAACTACGCGGTACATATATGCCACGTTATTTACTCGATTATGTCATTATGACTTGCGACATATCTTATTATAAACTGATTCATGAGTTAATGGATTCGATTGATCAAGTTGCACAAGAACGCCAACGTTCGTTTATTGAAGAACTACAATCGAATATATCCGAGCAGAATAGAAAATTAGAGCGTAAACGAGCTAAAATAACTAGACTAGATCAACTATGTAATGAACTTCGTGAATCTAATAGTCGAATTGAAGCTCAGAATAATCAACTCCTTGAAGAAAACCGTGAACAAAGAGAAACGATCGATGAACTATATAATATGAATCTATCTTCTGGTGTAACGATCAGATCCTTAGATAAGAAAGTTAATAACCTTGTAGATGTAGGTAGAGCTATTCATAATCAGATTTCTACTATTAAAGTTAAGGATATAAAACAGCACAAAACAAATGATGTCCTAATCTTATATACTTCAAGTGAAAAACCTAGAGATAATGAACTCAGAGGTCATACACCTGAAGGAATGATTTGGATAAGTTCATTTAATGGACAGAGACTTAACTTTCAACCTCCTCACATACCTAGAGATCGAGTTGTTATATTCGAGAGTCACTCTAATCGCTTAGATTCTTTCAAGTTATTACTTGATAAACCTAATGTAGCTAGATTTATTCGAAATAAAACTCAATATAGAGATATACTTATTCGAATAGATCAACAAGATGAATTCCTTCAAGTTATTCAAAAGGAATTAGAGCGCGATGACAATTATCCTGTTGTGAATGATTTAGAGGTAGCTACTTTAGATGTAGTTACTAACGAAGAAATAGCCTTCAAGAGAAACTTACTTCAACAGCATTCACCATTGTTAATTAACTTAAATAGATATAAACGTCGTCTATATGCTAACGTTAATAACGAACTAGTTCTTGTTGAAGAAATAGAAAACCCTGAACAATATACTTGGATGTATAGATACGGTCCAAATGGATCCAAGTTTGGAAAGTTAGATTTAGATATGTTGAAGACATCTAGGTTTACTAATGAATTAGAGACGAGAATTAATTACGAATGAATCTTTAGATTCTTCGACTTGCGAGTTTTTTATAGACATTCGAATGAAATGAGAAGCATATAGCCTATCGGCATTCAGAGTTTGCATATTCATATGCAAACGCAGCATTAATCTATTTTTATTTATTAATTTATGAACATACATGAGCATAGATCCTAACCAGATCACTAACGAACGTGTTATTAGGCTCAAGAAATATCCTAAGAATCCGAACTCCGAGATCGTCCAGAAATGGCTTGATCAAGGTTATAGTCTCGATGTCTCTCGTGAAGCGGCAACACGTGGAGATAATTATCATGCATCACTCGTCAGCACTAGAGCAGATGGCAGTGTCTTCAGACATTGGGCAGACGGAGAAGCTCCATGGTGGAATCCTAGACATTGGGAAGATTCTAACTAAAAAAGGAGGGCGCATTCACTAAAACAAATAACTTTCAACAATACTGAGTACGTGATGTAAGTCGCCCTTCTTTTTTATTGTCGTAATTAATCGAATGTAATACATCTACATTAAATGAACAGACGTTGTGTGTTTCTATAATAACTATGAATACGAGTTATTAACTTGACCAGTTTTGTTTGTTCTGTAATCATTACCGTTACATGGACGCGCATGATTTGGTAGTTTCATTAATAAATCATTTGATTTTTTTGATTTAGTTTACATACGCAATAACGCTTAAGATCTTATTTTTAGATCTAGTTTGTAATTATGATTTCTGATGACATAAAGCTTATTTTTTTAAGCAAAATAAACCGTAGGTTAATATGTCAATTGCTATCATTGATACATCTGAAGATACGATACCTCGTTTAATGACAGGTTTATACGGAGTAATGAAGGAAGCAGATAAAAAATTTAAGCGTTCTGCTACTGGATCATTGTTTGCATTTACTATTTATCCAGATGCTAAAGAAAGATTAAAACAATACTGTAAAAAAATAGATCAATGGATGTCTAGTATTGATTTCGAGGCACTCACTGAAGAAATGAAAACGATGTCAGAAAACTGTAATCATTTGGCCATATGCATTGGTCCAGAACATTATCATTCAGGAGTTGATGATTACAAATATAGAATAATGTCGGCGGATGATGTTTTAGTTGATGATCCATGCGCTAGTCAACGACCAGATAAAACAGTAACTGGTATGAAAATTAATAATAACAAATACGTAGATGTGCCTGCTTATGTGATGAAAGAAGCGACAGCCGCCATGTACTCGTTTCAATATATCTACAAACATACTGACATATTCAGTGATGACGAGTATCATGAAGCATTAAATAGATATATTAACTTCATATCTCATATAATTGATCACTCCAATAATTACTGCGACGAGTTAATAAATGGAGATATTATTATAATGGCAGGGTTTAAATTAGCATATATACGTGATGAAAACACGAACATACTTGAACATTGGGAACACGATGAAGAATAAATACGAAAAAGGAAATTCACATCATGGAAGCTGTTCGAACTATTAGAGACTCCATTTTTAATGGAGTCCCGCCCTCCCTTAAGGGAAGCTCTGTGAGATATAGAGACAGATCTAAAGTTTATGTTCCTAGAGCGAGATCCAGTGAAGTTGAACTTACTCTTAAATTTAAGGACGCTAATGGAAGAATAGTTAATCTTCATTAGATTCATTTACAATATTTTTAATCATTTTTAATATGTCACTACTCGTTTTAAAAACTGGTTATACATCTGAATTGATGCCGATTGTAGAACATCGTTGGCATAATGAGATATATGATTTGTGTAATCACAATAAACGCTCAGATATTATAAATAAGATGGAAACAGATGACTATAGCATCGTAGACGGTTGCGTCGATGAATGCAAGTTAATGAATAGAGAAGAAATGATACCAAAAATAACAAGAGATGAAATACTTAGATGTATTGATGAGATATCGAAACCGCTTAGAACTAATACTGGAATTAACTTCGATGCATCAAGAGTTCAAGAGTTATTTGATGGTTATGAATTCACAGACGATGATAAAAAGAAACTTGGTTATAAGTGGTTCTTTGAACAAAACTGGATTGAAAAACTATCTCATACACGTCCATGGAATGTGGCTGAGTTTAATGAAATCAAGAATCCATCATATAAATATATGCATGAACGTATAACTAATTATATCATTAATAATACAAGTTATAATAAAGAAGCTTACGATGCTTTAGATCAATTTTATAGTCAGTTTATTCAATATAAAAACGTTCCTATACCATTGTTTATTGAAACAGATGCCGATGAAGATACATCAGCACAATTAATAATCAAGAATTTAATAGGAAAACAATTCTCAGAAGAAGATGCGGAAAGAGCTAATTTGCAAATAGCCCATGATTATAAAAATAAGAAACGAGGTAAAGAAACATTGGAACCTTTATATCGAGAGGAAGATGAATGGATGCTATTAGATAAAGGAAAGTTATATGAGGAGTTAGGTGATGCAAAGAAATTTATGGAGATATTAATGGGCTGGAGAATTTTTTAATCATTAATATTTTTTTAATCATTAATATTTTTTAATCATTAATAATGCAATCGGAAATAAATGATTTGCTTTCGGCATACAACCCTAATCGTAGAGTAGATATTTCATGGCTTGATTGCGATACCGAAACATTAAGAGAAAGAATAAGAGAACACATCAATAATGATGGAAGAAGATTTACTATGAGAGAAGTCGGTTGTTATATTCATTCTATCAGTCATAAAATTGGAAAAAGAATCATTGGAGATGAAGCTTATGATGAAGAATTCGCTCAAGAAAACCCATGGACGGAATCAACCGAAGAATTCATTCAAACATGGAAAGAAATATCTAAGTTATTAAAAGAAGAAGCTAATCTAACTGGCAGAGACATGAACATTGTTGCTATTCATACTTTAATAGATAGATTACGTTATCAACCATACGGAGATGAAGTTCATTCAAATGATGAAATCGATTACATATTCCAGAAGCTATATCGTGGTGAGCAATTAACAGAAACTGAACAAAACTTAATGATGGAAAGTGTTCGTAATGAACAACGTTTTGACTATGTAGCGTGGTGGGATGAATTTACTAGATAATGGATATATGTAACGAATTGATTTTTTAATGAAGAATAGAAATGCGAAGAGTTATTTACATAATCATCTTATCGCTTATTGGAGCCTTATCCGTAACCGGAATGGTAGGATTGATATTGACTGAAAGTTATAATTATAAATTGAATCAAGAGATAACGTCGATGAAATATGCTATGGATGATAATTACAACGCATTAATCAAATACACTAACGATCAAATATATGCATTGAAAACGAAGGACATGAAATATCTATCAACCGACGCGTACGTCGACTATCAATATATATTAACGAGCAATGTGTTAATGAAATTGATAGATTATATGCTCGACGAGCTTAATTGCACAGACACTCAGCTCATAAATGAAAACTGTTCAACGCTCGTTGATTTATATGTTTTAATTGAACCGAGGAAGAATATGGTTCAATTTTACAATGATTGGAATAGTTTATACATTAGAGATGTATACGATGAAGAATTAGAAAAACAAATACCAGCATATGATATAGAGTAAAGAATGCTTGGGACGAATAACGAATTGATTTTTTTTTAAAAAACGAATTAGAATGACAGATTGCATTATTTGTTATGAGCCTGTTGAAGATGAAATTGAATGCTCTATTTGCCATAGTAAGATGCATGTAGAGTGTTGGAAAATGATAACTAATAAGGATACTTGTCCTTATTGTCGTAATCCTATAAATGTTGGAATCATTTATACTAAAGTTCATAACATTGATGATATTAAAAGTACAGAATTTGAAGATATTGAAGTTGTAGATATGGAAATAGATAGCAAAATGTTTGCAGATTCAAAATTTAAACATATTAAATTTGTAAATTGTATAACTACTGCAAATGCTTGTGAATTATTCTATGGTTGTGATCGATTAAAATCATTGGATCTTAGTGGTTTAGATACTAGTAATGCAACGAATATGAGTGGTATGTTCGCATTCTGTTATAATTTAGAAACATTAGACTTATCACATTTCAATACTAGTAATGTTACTGATATGAGTAATATGTTTAATGAATGTAAACAACTTCAATCATTAAATTTATCTAATTGGAATACATCAAATGTGAAATGTATGAGTAGTATGTTTAGTGAATGTGAACGACTTCAAATGTTAGATTTATCAAACTTTAACACTTCAAATGTTACTAGTCTTGATGGTATGTTTAATAGATGCATGGAGCTACAATCATTAGATTTATCTAATTTCAATACTTCAAATGTTACTAATATGAGTAATATGTTTAATGAATGTAAACAACTTCAATTGTTAGATTTATCACATTTTGATACTAGTAATGTTACTAATATGAGTAATATGTTTAGTGAATGTGAGCAAATTCAGTTGTTAGATTTATCTAATTTCAATACTAGTAATGTTAAGAATATTGATAGTATATTTGCATTCTGTAGTAATCTACAATCATTAGATTTATCTAGTTTTGATACTAGTAATGTAACCGATATGAGTGATATGTTTAATCAATGTGAACGACTTCAAATGTTAGATTTATCAAACTTTAACACTTCAAATGTTACTAATATGCGTTCTATGTTTCGTGGATGTTTTAATCTTCAAACATTAAATGTTTCGAATTTCAATACTAGTAATGTAACCGATATGGGTAATATGTTTAATGGATGTATGGAGCTACAATTGTTAAATTTATCGAATTTCAATACTAGTAATGTAACCGATATGGGTAATATGTTTAATGAATGTTCTAATCTTCAAATATTAAATTTATCTAGTTTTAATACTACTAATGTTACTGATATGTATTGTATGTTTAATGGATGTATGGAGCTACAATCATTAGATTTATCTAATTTCAATACTTCAAATGTTACTGATATGAATTGTATGTTTAATGGATGTGATAATCTGAAAAATACTAATAATACATATTTAAATGATAAATACAAGTTCAATATGTAGTATTATCAGTAATACTAAACATAATCATTTCCTATAAATAAACTAATTTTTTTAGAAACGAATTGGAATTATCAAGATGGAACTCGGTCGTTCATTTGATATAAAGGTCAAGCTGCAAAATGAAAACAGAAACAGAGAAATAACCAATTTACCTGCTTGCATCAATATTAATTACGATTCATTCTCAAAGATTAAAGCGAGATATGGAACTCGTTGGTTGCCTAATGCATTGAGACTATATGCCTCCAGATCGAAAGGAAAGAACTACTCTTATAAACTTTATAATGATTGCTTATTTGAGACTAAGCCTTCGTGGTTAATGCTTGAGAGAAGTGAACTCTCTGATAACCCATGGGAGAAAGTCGAAAAATCTAATGAATATACAAGAAAACTTGTTCTATGGGATGTATCTCGATTGAATAGCGATCTTGGCAAAAAGACTGTAACAGCCTATTACAAGAACAAAAATAAGCAATTAATAATGGAGCGAATGAAATGGGAAGAGGCTTTAATTTGCGAGAATAAAGATACAGAGAGCATTGGCAGACTTCTATTCCAACAGAATATGGCGATATTGTATCAACTGAAAAAGAATGGAATAGCTCCATCTACAGTTCAGATTAATAATAATTGTGAAATGAGGTCAAGTAGTTCAAACTTCTGCATAAATATGCCTATAAGCTTAGGCTTCTGTATGAAGTTATAAAGTCAGTGAAATCTATAAAACTATTTTTTTTAATGATAAACATCAGCGGTCATGTCCAATTCCATAATGGAACAGATGTTTGGTGCTTATGACAAAATCATCAAGATCATCGTTCATAACTATGGAAAACAAGCTGAAATTGATCTCGATGTTAATTTCAGCGAAGGAAATTATGCTTGCTCCTTATTGATTCATCAGTTCACATCATACGTCATACGCTTGGCTGAAATCTCGACGTACCCAAAGGAATTAACAGATGAATGCATCGCTAAGATGTTCATGGATAAAACCTTAAGTTATCGTAATACAAAAGGCAAATTTAATATGCCTAGAAGCGATTATGGCGATGATTCTTATTACGGCTTAAGTGTTCATTTGGACATTAGCAATATGTTAGCCGAATTTAATGAGGAAAGGCTTAATACTGTTGTTTATTGGGCTTGGAATCATGTTGGTTTTCCAAGTCTTCAAACACAATTCCAAATGTCTTTCGATAAAGCCATAGAAAAGGGAATCATAGGTCTGATTGACGATAGTGATAAAGAATGGAAGATAAAGATGTCTATTCCTTCAGATAAACATCTTGAAATTGCCGGAACATTGGAATATTTCTCAGGCAGTTGGCCAAATTCAGAATGTGATGTACATTATTCTTATAACAAAGATCTTCAAGTCATTAAAGAAAATTGGAATAAAGATATCGGTGATGTGGCTTACTATGCCATATATGAATTCCTAGATGAAAAGGAAAGCATGAAGCATAAGAAGGAACCAACACCTTCAATACCTGATGATTTCAGCGAATATACTGATTAATCATAGGCTATATACCATCATTGAAATTTAAAGTGTTTCCATTTAAATTCGAAATGATTTTCAATGACTAGTCATCATGAACTTTATAGAGAAACTTTATTTTTATCGAGCTATAACTAGGATAAGCATATGTACTACTTCGATATTGAATTCTGGTATTTATTCTTCGATTCACTATGTAAATCTCTGGAAGAAGAGTACTCCATTCGATGGATTGAAAAAGATGTCTTCGAACTAAAAATACCTTATCATACGAAGCTGATTTATTTTTCATCAATTAGTTCCCATCTATTAACATCGAAATAACTCCATTCGGTTTGTGAAGCTGCAAATTTAATTATTGGATTTTCATCATCTCCAAGTATCTCCCATTCGAACGTAAATGCTTCTTCGTTGGCTAATTGCTCACCGATTAACGATTCGTCTTCATATTTATAAACATTAATGTACATTGGATATTTGAAATAATATAATTTCTGAATGATGAAAAGAATATGAGGACAATTAGCTGCTATATCTGATAAACTACCTGATTCAAGAAATGCTTTCTCCATATCTGTCAACTCATCTTTATAATAACAATAGAGTTCTTGTTTTTCGAGTTTAGTGCAATAGACCTTCATCTGTAAATAGGTAAAAATAAAGGACATATATTCAAGTTACTTTTTAGCCCAATCGCTTCAAGAAATCCATTAGAAGAATATATTTTTTTATGGAAAAATTAGATGGCAGAATCAATAAACTTATTAGAGGATTTCGTGAGAAACAACTCTCCTTCTAAGGAGAGAATATGTAAGCTTATCGCTGCTTACATCTTATCTAATCAAACAGGATCATTCTTAGAGATATTGAAGAAAGCATGTTTAGATCATCGATCGATACAAGACGATCAACATGATGAAATTGATGATGAAGTTATCGACTTAGTAAATGATTTAAATCGTCGTTTATACAAGAAATATGATAAGCTCATCGATGAATTCGAAGTTGATGAAGATATAGCACGCGAATGTGGAAAATTTATTAGCTCATCGATTCGAGACAATTCACTTCTGTGTCTCAATGTTCTAGACGCTCGGCGTACATATTCTGCAACATTGTTGCTAAGATCTGTTCACGCTCAGTTTTCATTAGGATATAATTTGCCGATGGCTATCGCAATTAACGACGTTGAAATGAGGAAACGTATTGTAGATGATTACATAGCGGAGGCTAAAGAAATTAAACGTTTGCTTGACGAAGCACCTCCTCTTGAAGAATGTGAAAGAGAATGTTTGAATGATATTGATAAGAAGATGATGAAAATGCTTGAGAAGAAAGGTGAATTATTTGATTGAATAAGCATTGAACAATCCATTAGAAGAATATATTTTTTTATGAAAAGATTAGAAAGGTTTCGTGGAAATGAATCCGCGTCCATTGCATATCGTTGATATCGATGAGCACCTAGCCGTGAGCGCACCGTTATCAGAAGCGATGCTTACTGATATACATCGTTCAGCGAATCACCGGCTCGATATTCCTGAAGTATATCAAGCACTCGAACGATTAATCAATCGTTCTAATCATTGCGAGCATTGATAACGCTGTATGAGAGGAGTAACATATAAAAATAAAGGCTTATATTGATTCGGTTGATTTTTTTGGAGTAGAACTAGATATGACAGACTTTTGCTTTAACCTTAATCCGAACTTCAATATTTACTTTGATGGAGCTATAATCATCAAGGTAAATAAAACGCGTGATGATATATTTGAGAACTGTGAATATGCTGACCTGACAATTAGGCTATTTAATGAATACCTATTTAATGACGAAAGTTTAGATCCAGCGACCTTTGATCTTGATACTGATGAAGAGGAGGGAATAACTTTATGTAATAAATTTCCGGCCTTAGGACTTATATGGGATATATTCAATCCAGAAACAAAGCACGAATTCGTCGCAAAGAAAGGGTCTATGCTATATTCATCGGATGAAGCAAGCATTCAGCTTAGATTTGAACTGAATGAAGACGATTATAAACACTTCTTAGAGGAATATAAAGAGATGTAAGTGAACTTTTAAATCATTGACGTCTCTCGATTAAGAATAGAGTTTTATTTTTCCGTGTTAGTAAATGCAAGTGAGTGATGAGATATAACAGAAGCGATATAAGTGATACATCATCGTGAAGATATTAATGATGTCATTCAACGATTTCCAAATCTTCATTACGTAATTGAATATTACGGTTTCTTCAATACAGCTTATGTGTATAATGGAAATAGAGATGAAATGGTTTTATTATTTAACGAGCACCATGCTCAATCTTCATTTGAAGTAATTGGAAATGATTCAATCCGAGTTAAGAATGAGATTTCCACTTAAGCACTTGGCAATGGGAATAAAGTCGCATTTACTCCGGTAAATTCCGTATAAAAAATACGGTTTTTACCGGAGTAAACAAACTTTTTAAAATAGTAATATGAGTGACATTAGAGCTGAATTGACTTTCGAAGGAAATGAAATACTAAAACTTAAGAAGTTTAGAGGCATTGAATTTTCATACTTAGTAGAGAACAAATTCATCAATTTAACTAGGTTAGGAAAATTTATTGGTGCTAACGTATCAAAGTTTATGGAAGGAAAAACATTCTATAAAGAATTAATGAAAGTAGATGATTCTTTAACCATGAAGTCTAATGTATATTTAATTCAATTTAAAGATAAGAAAATTGTGAAGATAGGTAGAACATATGATCCAAAGAAGAGATATAATAAAGAAATTCTAGATAATATGGTCGAAGTAGTTCCGGTTGAAAATGACACAGACGTTGAAAAACAATTAATAGATGAATTTAATAAACATTTTACATTAGTTTCTAGTACAAAAGAATCATTTTATTATCAAAATTTCAAGGATGTTATGTCTTTATTTAAGACGATAACAAATAAAAAGAAAATAGACATAAAACACCATTCTAAACTAATCGATATGTCAAAAATTAAATATAGTGAAATATTTGGTATTTATGGACATGTAGATGTAGCATCCATCATCGTACATCAGTTCGTTACAAATAAAACAGATTTATCTAATTTTGATAAGATGTTTGAGATGCATTTATATGAAGTACCTCGATCGACATTTAATTTGATATATAATGAAGAACTTGGAGAAGACGTTCTATTTGTATATGCTAATGGTTATACGTTTATTCGTACGCTGAAAACAAGAAGATACAACGCATCACGCCTAATTAATTCGATTGCTAGAGAAGATGGAACAAATAAATCATGGAGGTTATTAAATAGAACAAAACCATGGACGGAAGAGACTAAACAATTTAAAATAATGTTTGGTAATGATGGTATATATAATTATACAGATTTAAGATATTCGCCATTGAAAGGCATATATGTTGATGAATATAGACTAGATACAGTATTGAGATATGCAAACGCTAGATTTGGATTAATGTCCAATATATTTAACAGACAAATTGGTAAAGTATTGGAAACAAAGAAATCTGCTGAAGAAAAGATCGCCCAGATAGAAGAACTTGCGAGAATTAATTATATAGCCATAAGTCAAGTTATCGATGTAGATATATCTGAAGATAAGTTTGAAATTGACAAATTCATTAGTCCAGAAACGCGTAAGGAATATGGTCTAGATGAAACAAGAATTATGAAATTCCTCAGATTTAGGCATTAATCAATCAAAACATCTTTTTATGTTGCTTTATATGCTAGTAACGAAAAATAAGCTATCAGAGGCTATTCATGCAGTTCTTAATTACGACAATATTTATGTCGATATTCAAGAGCGAGAATATAATGAAGAGGAAATAAAAATAATAGCTCTTCTAATTCTACTTCATGAAGAGAATGAATATTTCGATCGCTCAGAATATGATATCGATTATCGCACTATAAGTCGGTTAGAACCTGTCTCAATCCATTCATCTAAAACATCATTCATGTTCTATCTGCATGAAGACGATTTCTCTAATAATGAATTGAAATCACTTGCCAACAGAGAGATACCTCGTACAATTAAGCATCGTTCATACGTACGCAGTGATGAGCGTTCGTCATGGCGAAAGACTAATACAGCATATTACTATAAATTTGATAAGTTGATTGATTTGAGAGACTTCGATTCATTAATTGTTGGAATGTTTTATTGACGATAACCGTCATAATTAAACTTATTTTTTAAGAATCGATCATTAAGCCTACAAAATGAATTTCAAGATACGAGAGACAAATGGAAATTATACATATGAAACTATATTTGATGCATATCAGAATGAAATTGTAGATAACAGATTTAATATCGTAATTCAGCATTGTGATATGTCTGATTTTGGAGATGCTAATGAACTACAAGTCGTTCTGAATGTTGAAAATGCTCCTAATGATGAAATGCAACATAATATCGATGGATTGGTTGCAAAGATAGAAGAAATAACAAATATAAAACCAGTAATTGGTTGTAGTGATAGCACATCCTGCTACTGTTACACTAAACCATGGAGCTACAAAGAATGGGAGAGGATAGTTAATGAAATACTAAAATGTCAACTCTAGCTAATGAATCCAACTAATTTTTTTAAGTAATGAACAATCGAAATGTCAGAATCATCAGATTACGGTGACAACACAACTCACTGTTGCATCTGCACCGAACGTGTAGAACCAGAAGAAGAATTCGATCCTAATGATAAATATCTTTATCGTGGACATCATATTCGAGAATTCAAGGATATGCCAAGAAAGGTCAACTATAAAGAATTAAATCACATCTATAACATGTTTGTAGAAATCATTAGCGAAGCAATTGAATCAACTCTTTAGATGAGAAACATTCAGAGTTTACATATAAATGTGAGAAGCATGTAGCCCATCGGCATTCAGAATCTTAATCTAAAGATGAGAAGCATGTAGCCCATCTGCATTCAGAATATCTACCAATAAATCGGTAGGTATTCAGCATTAATCTATTTTTATTATTCAAATTTGCATTAGACAATATATGTGCGGATACAATATCAAAGTTACTACCAACAAGAGAAAGATCGTTGCATACTTCTACAACTCACATCATGGTCGTCGCTTGGTAACGAGCGACGAACTTCAAGATATATACGAGCACGATAGCACTATAATGCGCAGATTTGAAGACAACGTTGTCAGCTGGTTTAAATCAGAGCACCCAGATCAGGACGTCATAGATTACAAGGAATTCTACGAGTATGGCATCCAGATTAACATTGAACACACTGACAAAAAGGCCGAAGAAGTTGACGGCTGTCCTAAACTTGTGGAGGAGCTTCACAAGTACTTCATGGACACGTATGCAGCTGGTGAAAAAGAGTGCTTCACATCATCTAGCGGCATGAACTATTCGAGTTATCACTACGATACGGATAGCGTCAACTTAACAACACACAACTCCTCAATTGTGACTGTTACATTCAGGGTTCCATATTCTCATGAAACAGTTACTCTTAACAAGGTCTACGAAATACTGTTGAGATATGGGGATATAGTGTGTTGAAAAAGGCATAGGGGCAGGCGTGAGATCAATAACAATAACAATACAAAAAAAAAGCATAACGGATCTCACGCCGGGCGGGCGGGAGGGCCCCTATGTCTTTTTGCTAGTAAAATAAACTATTTTTTTAAGAATTAATCGGATTAATAATGTTGGCCGTACGTTTGTCTGCTGTAAAGCGTAATCTGGAAAATGAAAACAGAATAAAAGAAGCAACAGAACTTCCAGTATATATAACTATTCTCTCTGATTCATTCCCAAAAATAACATCTAGATACAATTGTAAATGGTTGATCAGAGCGAAAAAATTATGCAATGAAAGATCGAAAGGAAAACCAACTCACAAGATCTATAATGATTGCTTAATCGAAACAAAGCCTTCATGGTTAATACTTGAAAGAAGTGAATTATCTGATGATCCATGGATGAAAGTTGATAACTCTGTTAAAGATAGACGTTCACTTACGTTATGGGACACATCTAGATTAACTCATGATTTGGAAAAGATAACGGTCAAAGCTTATTACCAAAACAAAAACAAACAATTAATAATGGATAGATTAAGTATAGAAGAACAATTAATCTGTGAGAATAAAGACACTGAAAGTATTGGTAGACTTCTATTTCAACAAAATATGGCAATACTGTATCAACTGAAAAAGAATGGTTCCTGTCCGTCGACAGTTCAAATTAATAATAATTGCGAAATGAGATCTCATAGTTCAAGCTTCTGCATAAACATGCCGATAAGTATAGGGTTTTGTATGAAGCTATGAAACAGATGTAAAGAATTAGTCAAAGATAATGATGGCGTCGAATAAATATCATTGAAAATATTTTTATGTAATTCGAATTTGTTCTCACTAATTTGTTCTCACGTGTTCTCATTGTTCTCACCGCCCTCACTCTTCAGAGTTTGTTGTTGTTTTACTATATATTTTATTATATTAATTGAGAACAAATTTGTTCTCATTATATACTCAGTATAGATTTTTTTTTAAAATTTCTATATGGGTTGTCGTCAATTGAGAGCAAATTTTGTTCTCACATTATTATACGGAAACAACAGTATTCCATATGAAAACTCTGAAGAATAAATGTGGTGAGCAACATGAGAAATGTCACTTGTTAAGCTTTTGATTCAAAAAAAGCGATGAAGGATTTCAAATCCAAAAAGATATATCGTGAATTCTTCCATGATGAGATACTTAGAATAAGAGATCGCGCTAGAGAATATCTGCGCTTGGATTTGAATGATATGAACATGAAATGATTGAACAGATATATAGATATTTTAATGAAGCATATTTAATGATGGATTTGCTTGTAAACCAGCGAATAAATCACTTATAGTTAGCATATTTTTGAATCTGAATACCTCATCTGTTGGTGTGATCGTTTCTCCAAATGTTGTTGCGACATATTCCATAGCATCATTGAATGAATTAAATTTAGTAAGTTCTTCATATGGAGCTTTAGCTACTTGAACTACATATTTATCAACGCTACCTCCTCTCCAATTATCTTGATGCATTTTGTCTTCATCTAGAACTGTAGTGAATATTACATTTCCTCTTGTCAGCCACTCAGATAGCCAGCGTCCATAATCTGGCATAAGTAACGACTCACCTCTTTTATTTGTTATCTTCAAATAAACAGTACCATCAACTTCTTCTGTACCAATTTCTGATGGGTTTAATTCCTTTGCAAGTAACATCCAACGTTTATTGCTAAAGTTTATGAGTGTTAAAGTCTCTGCAACACTGTCTCCTTTGAATACAATAAACTCAGGATGTTTTAAATATTCTGGACAGTTACAAGTCTCACATTCTTTCTGTTCTGGACATGTAGGACAGTTACAAGTCTCACATTCTTTCTGTTCTGGACATGTAGGACAGTCTTTAATGAACTTTCCAGCTATTGCAATTGAGATTATGACGGCAACAAATAGAAATACACATATGAGCCCAACTGTAATACTCATTTTATATTTAGAAAATAATGAAATCAACATGCATCTACATTATGTGAATGCATATGCACCAATATGCCAAGGTTATTAGAAGAACGAAGAAGACATTAGAAACCTTAAATTTAAGGATGTTAATGGAAGAATTCAAAATAAAAAACATTATTTTTTTATCATGAATGTATTGATGGACAAGCGTGTTGATAAGTGTATTAAAATATTTGGTTTGGTTGTCGTTGCGATCGCGATAACCATAAATATATTCAATTATATAAATCTTCGAAGCTTTATGAATAAGGAAGCATTAATTAACTATAGTGAGAGCCTGTTTTATACATACTTTATAATTCATACTTTTTATGATAACATTGTTATAGATAAATCCATTTAATCACTTAATGGCCATGGACACTGGAGACTCCTTTAGGAGTCCCGGATTCCTTTGAAAAAAGGAATCTCTGTTCGAGGTTATGTTTTTGTAGGAATTTATCAAACTTATCTTGTGCTGCATTTGAGAATACATCAATTTCTTCGCATATGCCCATTTTGCATATGAATTCATTAATCTCTTTATCTTTCTCTTCATATAGAGGAATAACGTTAGAATAATCGCAATTCATGCACATATCCTCAAATGCCATCCAGTTTGATTACATGCTGTAATTAAAAGAAGCTTGTCAAGATCTTTAGCTGATTTCTCATATTTATTAATAGATACAACACTAGCATTAATGAGTTTTCTTTAAAAAAATAAGCCTATTTTAATGCATATACATGAACGGTTTCAAACATAAGTTCACTATAGAAGACATTAATTTGAAATACATTTACGACCCAACTGAATGTGATACATGTCGACCAGATTATATTGTTATAAAAGCCAAAAACATAAAGGATAAGTCATTTATATTATTTAAAACTATATGCGATATAGCTCATGTAGATGCAATTGATTTCTATGAGAAATATAGGGATGTTAATGATTATGTTGGTATTCACGATGAAATTTACTTCTACATGGACGATTTCATGTTCGTTATTTCATGGGAAAGTAGTTCATGGAAATACTTTGTTAGAGATGAAGATATGATTAATGAATTTGTGGAATCAATGAGATGTAAATTCATTGACAACATTGATTTCCATATAAATGAAGACGAGTTATTAACTCGACCTATTTTAATGAAGAAGTGTATAGATAATAATCATGTGGTTATTAAAGAAACAAAACGAAGATTCGGACATAAATATCATGTAAAAACAAAAACTGTTCACATAAATAAGACAGAACCAATTCCTTATATTGAATATGACTTAATTAATGGGTTTGATATATACGAAGATTGGCCACTCAGAAAACCTTTGCCGGATTTAATTATTGAAGAAATAGATAAACATGTGGATGACTACGATCTGCCATTCAAAATTAGTTTCGGCAAGTTTTCATTTCCATTAATAGGGTCAGCAGGATATGGATGTTTTATGTATGTCTATCAAGAAATTCACGATAATAAACTATCCATAGATATGGTTCATGATTTATATAGTGAAAATACATTACTTGTAAAGATACCCAGATATACACTACGTGAAGTTATTGAAAGCATTGATGCTAGCGATATTAGATACAACTCATCAGATTTTGAAGTGTATTCAGAAGATAGAAACAAATTAGAAAAACGAATCAAAGATTCATTAGCACCATATATAGTTACTGATTATGAAGTAAATCCATACAATCAATGGATATTTGAAATGAATAGACGGGAATTTAATAGGTTTTAATCGGTGACTGGAATTCAAGTCGACGATATTTTAGCGGAAAATCAATCCATTTCGGAAGTTACTGGAATTCAAGTAACATGCATAAACATTGATATAACTTACTTTTTTAAGGTAAATATATCAAATGGCTAGTCGTAAAATAGAAGCAGTCTCTGAATTACCAGAAGATGCTATTCAAATAAAACAATTCAAAGGTAAACAATACGACGAGCTGTTTTATAGTCCATCTGAGGATAAGTTTTATCAAGGCCAACCAAAATATAAAGCACTAAATATTAACGTCGAAGGTCATATTCGTGTCAAAACATCCGATGATAGACAAGTAAAAGTAACAGCTAGCGCATTAAAGGAATACATCTCAGATAATAAGGCAAATTCAGTATGACTCTAATTTATCATAAATGTTCCTTTATAGATCCAAAACATTACATTTAAAAATAAATCAAATATTTTTGCGATAAATGAAATGAACAGAATAGAAACTCAATCAAGCAGTCGTACGTTCATTACAACCACTTATAACGACATAAGTGTAATAATCGATAAAGAAACTGGTTATTATAACGCTTCAAAAATATGCAGAGCAAATAAGAAACAGTTTTCCAAATGGTTAGAAAATAAGCGTACACAAGAATTGCTTAATAAACTTTCCGCTCGTTTACAATTAGAAGTTGAAAGGGTAGAGAATTCGCTACCCTTTAATTCTGCATTGATTTATCATCTTACAGATCAAATAGCACCACAGTTTATGGGAATTTATATACATAAGAAACTAGTTAACGAACTTTGTATGTGGTGTAATATTGAATATGCTTTAAAAATCGACGAGATTGCTGATTTAATAGATGATCAAAACAAGCTTCTAAATCAAACTCTAGAAGATACTATATCTAAATTAAGGTCTGATTTAGAAGAGAAAGAATCGTTAATTCAAGACCTAACAACGCCTATAAATAAACTGCATCCATCAACTATCTACGCTTCTCCTGTTGGCAAAACTCATTTCCAATTAAGGTTCTCTACTGTTACTCCTTCAAAATCTGTTAATATGCTTAGATCTGTTCAATTAACTAACGCTAAAGATGTCAAGGAACAAACTATGGAGAAGTTGATGAAGGAACAGTTAGTGGAAAAGAGAGATCATAAACAAGTTATCAGCATCAATCATCTTGATCGTACGTTTGAAATAATAAACTCTGTTAAATTAAACAAGGATGAGGTTATAACTCTTGCCCAACGCAATGTATATATAGACGCTGAAATAGATAAACTTAAACAATATCCTCAAACTAAACAACGAAATGGAAAGATATTTGAATTAGAGCAGATAAAATTAACTAAGGACCTTATTCCATGGGCACTGGTACCTCAATCAATTCGCAATAAATATAATGAAATAAAGAAAGATACCGGCATTGATGCCGTGAAAATAGAAGATGGAAGAATAACTCACGTATTTCAATACAAGAAGTATGATGGTGAATACTTAACTAAGAACGAATTAGCCAACTTCATAAGCAAGTTCAAATCAATACCAAAAACGTTAGTAACTAAGGACTGTAAGATAGGAAAGAAGCTAATGAAAACATTAATAGTATGGCTATAGAAGTGTCTATACTATGATAATGAGTCAAGTTTCGCTTGTGTCTTTTCAAGCCTATTTTTTAAGAGTGAACCATATGGAGACAATTAAAGGCATTCTTGTTGTTAATGATAAGTTATCTGCCGAATATGAATACATCAATAAGAATGGTGAGAAGTATGTAACACGGCGGACAAACATGTCTAAAGATCATGATTTTAAAGAATTTATTAAAGCTGCACATATTTATGCAAATGCAATGTCTCAACATATAAATCAAGAATACTATTTCTATAATTATACAGATGAATATACTATTTATGATATATGGAATGAAACAAAATGGAAACATGAAGACATTGATTATGATGATGAACGGAATAGATATGGATCATACGAATCAAGTCGTATCTACATTCCATTAATAAATGATACAAATATAAGAGAATACATTGACTTGGATAGTTTTAATGAGGATGTATTATTTCCAATTTGGTATCGATGGATAAATTTAAATCGATCTGGTTCTCCACGATCAACCAGTTACTATTTACACTTCGACATATTCATATTCCTTTTATATTTAGAGCATCCTGAATACAAAAACGATCTAATTCGTTTCTTGAAATATCAACCAGTTTGCACTAAAACAACAGATGAACTCTTCATATTCAATCTCAAACAAACGAATAAAGATTTACTGAAGCAACTTAATGAAGCTAACGATATGATTTCACAGACAAAGAAAGATTGTGAATTCCGTTTGGAAACTGCTATTTCAGAAACGAAAACGAATCTAACGTCAGAACATGAATTGAAACTAAATCAGGTTAATGAAACACATGCACATGAAATTAAATCCCTTAAAGAGAAATATGAATCTGAGATTGAGGAGTTAATGACCGAATTAAATATTGTGAAAACTATGCAGGATCAGTTAATAACTGAGAATGAATCACTAAAACAAGACCTAAAAACAATGACATGTGATAGAGACATCTACAAAAACAAATTCGAGGTACTAAATGATAAGGTTATAATGTTCAAAAACATGCTTGAATAGTTAACTAAATGAGCTTATTTATATGATATATGGGCGAATATTTTTCATCCTCTATTTCCGGTGTTTTATAAGCACCAGAAACGGGGGATGTTTTGGTCACTGATTTTTCATGTCCACAAACGCATATAAAATACTCGGAAAATGTTTATTTTGGGCCATTTCCTATGGGGTTTATTTTTCATAGTACTTTTCGGTGTTTTATAAGCACCAGAAACTGGGATATGTTTTGATCATTGATTTTTCACCTCTCCAAACACCCACAAAATAAACACGGGTTGGAGATATCAAATTTAAAGACAATAATGGTAAACTAGTTAACTTACACTAAGTTCATATTGAACCTATTTTTTAAGAATGAGTTATTAAGCCGACAAGTCGGACAGGAATCTAAAGATTCGAGTATGCAAGTTAATCCTATGAATAGTGAAGAATTTGAAGTTAATGGACGTATATTTATACGTTCGACTTATCTAGATATATCAGTCCTTATAGATAAGGAAACTGGATATTACTATGCCCAGAAGATATGTGATGATAATGATAAACGTCTTGAAAACCTGTTACAAAATAACGATTATGAGTTAATGAAACAGGCGGTTAGTGCGACTACTGGAATTCCAGTAGTCGAATTAGAGATCACTTTTGACGGAATGCCAAATGGATATAGATCTAAATGGGTTCATAAACTTCTTGTTAATTACATCGCACAATGGGCAAATAAAGAATATGCTGTTAAGATTGCTATGTTGTTAAATTTGATTGACGAACGTCTCAAGTTAGAGAACAGAACATTACAACAAGAAATAGATTCAGAAAGAAGACTTGTTGAACAATTACAGACAGATAATGGTAATTTAAATAGACAAGTTAATGAATTACAACAACAAAATCAAACAATAATAGCTCAGAATAATCAGCTTCTTGAAGATAATCGCACGACACATCATAAACTAGATCAAATTGGCGAACAAATAACTGGCTTAACAGATTTAGTTGGTAACGATTTGAATGAATTAAATCTAACTACATCTACAGCAAGATATGTTTATATTATATTAACTCGTCCAGCGCTAATAACTGAAATGAGAAATAATGGAACTATAGACGCTTCGCATTCATGCTTCGATACTCTATGTTGCCTAAAGAAAGATCGTGTAGATAGATTAACAAAACATGGTTATAATCATGATACTGATATTATAGAGATTGAGTATGAATGTTCATGTAGTCTAGATTTATCGAAATGGATTACTAGACATTTCAACAGAATAACTTGTTCTAATCTAAATACGACAAGATATAAACGTAAGATAGTTTATCTAACTCGTTCACATGATGAAGTATTAGCTGATATAGCTGATTATATAGCAAGAACAACTCATATTAAAACAACTATAATAGATAGACTTGAACATTTACAGAACATCGTTGAATACCAGAATGAACAAATAGAAGAATTGCGTGAAGAAATTAATCAGTTGCAAATTAGTTTAAATGAGCATCGACCTGGTGCAACTAAGATTCAAAGTAATAGACTCTTTAGGGATTTAGAAGTTAGAAATGGAAGCATCTATTTCAAACCATCTGCACGAGATGATCCTGTAGAATTAACTTTGGAAATGATTATGAATGGAAATATTAAATTTAGAGACAGTAATGGTAAACTAGTTAACTTACACTAAGTTCATATTGAACATATTTTTTTAATGAAGATTCATGAACCAGAGGTTAATCTGTTTAAAAATAGATTCCGATGGTAATTACATTGACATGATCGACGAGCAAGATCAATTCCAGACATTTATTCATGGATTTAAATTAGTAATCGTTATTTCAAACAGAATTGATCATGTGTATATTTATGAAGGGAAATTAAAGTTTGACAGTGATCTCGTTGATAAATTTTGGAGTCATTGTTATCATTGTATTAACTCTGACTTCATTGCCACATCAGATATACATCTGAACCTATTTCACTTCTTATTTGCCAAGAGTTTATGTAGATACACTAATAAACTGTTTATTAATGGTGATTTATTATATAAAGTGCCATATGATAAACAATCTGATGAAACGAAAAAATTAACAGATCAAATTTATGCTGAGATACAACTACCGGAAAACCTTATCTGGATAGCTGGAAATCATGACATGGGTGTTCCGTTATCATTATCTGAAGAAATAGACGTTGGAATCAATCACTTCACAATTCAACACGGTGTTTTACCTTTGGATAATGATCCTAGAAAAGTTAGACCAAAGGAATTAACGGAATCGAATATTGCTTTGTTTAGTGGATCTAATTATCTAATACTCGGACACGATTGGAAATATTGTATGTTTCGACATGATGAATTGATTGATGAATACAAACAAGCTAATAAAGAGAGCTTATTTAGAGTCAGCTCTGACGAATTTAAATTAGAAAAAACAAAGGTTATAAACGGACCTCTGTATCTAATTTACGGACAAGTTGGTTTGTTTAAGTTAAAGCTGGCACTTGATTTACATTGGAAATGCATGAAATCAAATATCGAAAGCGGATGTCATATCATATGCACTGACAACGTGAGGTCATTATTTACGCAGTTTAATTGGTTAAAGAACTCACTACCAGATCATGAATTCAAACAAATAATGCTAGAATGGTTAGATATGTAAACTATTTCTAAGTTATTTTTTTAAGATAGATATATCGAAATGGCTAGTCGTCCAAGAAATTATGTAGATTCATTACCTGAAGATTGTATTAACATAAAGAAGTACAATGGTAAAGAGTTCGAGAATCTTTATTATTCACCGTCTGAAAAAGCATTATATCAAGCACCAGAAATTAAATACAAGAAATTAAATCAGAATGAACGAGGATATGTTCGTCCAGTTACTAAAGATGGAACAACAACACAGATATCATTAACATCTATCGAAAAACACCTAGAAGACGTGATGTGATTTAATTTTGCCATCGTGACTATGCTAAAGAGAAAATGGACGAATTAGAAACACAAAAATAAATATTTTTGCTCGCTAGAAAAGATGACAGATCAGATTTCATCGAGCAAGAATAACGTAGACAGTTCAGAAGCGAGCTCCGGCCAAAGTGTTCCTTCTGAACTGTTTCCTGCAGATAAAAATTCAGAAGTTATAAATATTAACGGTCGTTCTTTCAGAAGAACAACTTGGAATGGAATTGCAGTTATTCAAGACGTTGAGACTGGTTATTATCAGGCATCAAAAGCTTGCAAAGACAATGGAAAACTATTTAAAGATTGGTTAAGAAATAAAGAAACAAACGATTATTTAGAAGCCGCTGCTGAAGAATATGGTTTAGAAATTCGAAGCGATAAAGTGGAAAGGAGTATTCGCCCTTCCACTCTATTATTTAAAATTAAACCAGGACGAGTTAATGGAATAGAAACATCGATAGCAAATGAATTTCAAGGCTGGTATATTCATCCAGATTTATTTCATGATGTCTGTTATTGGGCAAACAAGCCATATGCAATTAAGGTAGCCAAACTATTGAATCTCATTAACGAACAAAACAAGCTTCTAAATCAAACTCTAGAAGATACTATATCTAAATTAAGGTCTGATTTAGAAGAGAAAGAGGCATTGATTCAAGACTTAACAACGCCTATAAATAAACTACATCCATCAACAATATATGCTTCTCCTGTTGAAGATAAATATTTTCAGCTTAGATATTCTCAAGTTCCTATATCTATAAAAGTGAAAACACTTCGATCTGTCGAAATTGTTAATGCATTTGATGTTAAGGAGCAAGTCATGAAACAGCTTATTATAGAAGGATTAATTGAAACGAAGAATCATAAAAACAGAATAAATATAGACCATCTTGATTATGTGTTTGACTTAATATCATCAACAAAGATTAACAATAAACAAGAACTAAATATAAATGATAGAGATAAACAGATTGATATGGAAATGGATTTATTGAAATCTAAACCACAGACATCACAAATCGAAGGTAAGTTATTTGAGCTTGAAACGATTAAAGCAAATACAGACATGATTCCATGGAATCAAATTCCAAAAGCAATTCTAAATAATTATAACGAACATAGTAGAGATACCGGAATTGATGCTGTGAAAATTAAAGACAACAAAATAAGTGAGATCATCCAGATAAAGAAAGTTAAAGGCTATCTAAGTAAGCAAGTCATTATTAACTTCATTAATAAATGCAAACTTGATAAATATAATGGTATAAACAAGACATTATACATTCATGCTGATAAGATTAGCAAATATATGCGAGAATTCATTAATAACAGTTGTATTGATATAGTGGAAATATGAATGGTGATAAGTTTATTTTTAATGATCTAAGTGAAATTACAGGCGACTTTAATGGAGGACTTGAAAATTTGGTATTTGCTTGTTTTAATGAAATAAAGAAAGCTAGTGAACATAATAAAATTAAAGCCTATATTACTGAGAAGAAAGTCCGTATAAGATGTCTATATAAGAACACGAAGATGGCAAGAAATAATGCTAGAATGGTTAGATATGTAAACTATTTCTAAGTTATTTTTTTAAGATAGATATATCGAAATGGCTACGAGGAAGAATGAGTATGTAACTGAATTACCTGAGGACTGTGTCCAAATTAAGCAATTCAAGGGTAAACGTTACAACAACTTCTTTTATAGTCCATCTGAAAATGCTTTCTATCAATCACCTGTTTTGAAATATAAGAAATTAGCGATCGGTGCAGATGGAGCAATACATCCAAAAACTGAAGAAGAAGTTTTTGGCAAAATATCTGCCGAGGCATTAAAGAAGTACGTTAGTGACACTATGGTAAATGGAGAGTAAATTATTATTAACGTTATCGATACACAATCGATAGATTTCGAAAACAAAAATGATTTTTTTTAACTATTTAATATGAATCAATCAAATATTCAACGTGCATTAAATAAACTAATAACTGATTTGAATCCTTATGATCAAACGGACAGTAAGCGATACGCTGCTTGGAAGATATTAGTTGCGAAATGGATTAATGCACTTCAATTTGGTATTAAATACGAGCCGCTTGTTATATGTGGAGATGATTTTGAAAAACTAAGCAAATTCTATGTAACGTTAGCTTATTTAATTGGTTGCGAACGCAAAATAACTATAGTGAGTTCTTCTAGTCAACTACTGGAACATGATACATTTAAAATCTTTCATAAATACGCAGAGGAATTTTATGAATCACAAGCAGATCTAGTTGTTCTAATTGATATTATGGAGGAAGGGAGAACATATGAAGATATTGTTGAGAGGTATAAAGATAGACGAACTAATATATTGGTTATTGGCAATGTAGAAACATTTGAATTAAATAAGTTGAATAGAACTATGACAGTTGCATATACGAAAACATTACCTGACGAAGTTGATACTTCAGATATCAAAGCATATACGAAACAATGTATGGATGCTGTTAATGCCATGCAAACAACATTTCATAAAGAATATGAAAAAGCATTTCATGAATTCCGGCGTCAACAACCATTTATTATTCATAATTCAGATCGTTCTAGAATTCGTGAATGGTTCAAATTAAAATATAGATTTCTGAAAACAAATGATTATATTAGTCATTTTCAATATGATATGCCAAAAATGAAAAGATATGATGTGTCTATGAAAATGTTTAATACGTGGATGAAAGATATAAAAACGCTGAAAAACGATATATCGAAATATAATATACTTGTGATCGATTATACGAAGATTGATGTTTCAAATTTGGAAACGATGGACTCGAAATTAGCTCATGCTGATCCTTCTGGTACATGTTTACTAGTTTATATTGTTCCAGATACAGTTCATGGAATGATGAATCCTGATTGGTCAGAACAGCATTTACTATACACATTTTGAATATAGTTAGTGACTGGAATTCCAGTCGACACTATTTCAGTAGAAATTCATGGCGATAAAAAATGATGAATGTTAATAACATATAGTCCTAGTAGATAATCTTTTTATTATTATAAAAAACAAAGCTAATAATCAAGTATTAAATTAACGAACATGATTTAAACCCTTTATTATGCTGAAAAATGATGTATGTTTATTATTGGTTTATTTTTACGTATTCATACATTTAAATCGATATTAAACTATCTATACTCAATTATTAGTTTTGTTTTTGTGAATGTCATATAGTGTTGGACAGATTGATGCCTTTTACCACATTACATAGAATGCATGTTAATTTCTCATTAATTCTTATTGAATTACTGAATAAATACAACTACATTATATTGGACCTATCATGTCGTGTAGTAGATCAGTATAACGATACTATATTGCTTCATATATAGTATAAATTGAAGGACAAGTTGTCATTTACAACCCTAATTTCACTTGGCATGACCATCACAAGACTATTCTACATGTATAAATAGCATGACATGATGTGCCATATATAATGATATGTTCAAATGTCTGAAATAATGCGTCGTTTTCTGAAGAATAAATATCTATTCCATATAGAGTTGCGAAAAAGGTCAAACTGTCCAACACTATATGTATTTTATAAAAACAAAGCGAATAATCGAGTATGAACAACTCAAGATAATTTTAAACACATAAATAAGCTAAAATAAATCAATATTCAACATATATGGAGTTTTCGTTTATTTTATTGATTAATTTACTTTTTTAAACAAATAATATTATGGAAACTAGAACATTTGAATTCAGTGTTGAAATGCCTTCAGATTGTATTCAAATTAAACAATATAGAGGAAGAAGGTTCCAGTTTCTTTTCTATAGCCCCTCTCAAAAACGTTTGTATCAAATACCATATCCCAGAATAAAACAACTAAATGAAAATATGGACAAGTATCTAACTCCTAGAACAATTGATGGAAAACAATGCAGAATGACAATAGAGTCAGTGGAACAACAATTAGATGATATAAAGGCAAATGCAGAGTGATTTAATTTTAAGCAACCTGAATGGAAAAATAATCAAACATAAATCAAAAACAAAAATGATTTTTTTGTTTGCACTAAAAGATGACCTCGCAAATCATCAACATAGAAAATGCAAACAGCTCCTTTCCTAGCAACAAAAATTTCGTTTATCAAAGTAAGAACGCTTATTTTGATATGACCAATTTCGTTGCGCGTTATGCGAATGAATTAACTGAAGATAGAGGTATGCTTGTATCAGATATCGTTGAGAAACTAGATGAGATGAATATTACTATGTCAGGTAGGATGGTTGGTCAAGTGTTTCCAATTTTCTGTGATAAAACGGTTACTGAAATTGATTCTAAACACGTAACGTTCTACAAATTAAAACCTGAAATTGAGGTTCCTGAATCTGTTTTAGAAGAACAAGTTCCTAAAGTTGAATCAGATGAGTCAATCCTCAAAGAAAATCTTCACGTTATTACACATATAGATAAAGAATCAAAACCATTTGATATATACGTGATGATGACGTTAGCATATCTCAAAACAGAACAATTTAAGTTATATGCTTCAACATCTAGAAATATGAAACAATGGCCGTATCATTTATTAACAGATATGATAACAACTGGTGATAAGTTATCTTTTGCAAATAAATGGCTTGTAAATAAGAAACTTGCAAAAGTAATACCAGGTCCAATTCCTTTGAAAACTTCTTTCCAAATAGATGAAGATATGTTCAAATCATGTATTCAATTAGTTATATCTATCTTAGACAATAAATATAAGTGGTCTATTGATGTTAAAAATAGATACGATTTCTATGTATTGGAACAAAGATTGATAGCCGAGAAAGAAAAACAACAAAGACTTAAACAAGAAGAGGAAGAACGAGTACGTAAGGCTTTAATTGAACAATCTCAATCAAAAACTAAGGAAGAAATCATTGAAGAGTTTAAAATTAAAACGCATAAAGAAAATGCTGAACGTTTACATATCAACTACGATGAATATATGTGTTTTTATAATAAATATCATTCTCGATTCGATGATCCTGTTGAATACTATTTGAAATTACATAAATACGATGGAAAGGACTTAACTACATTTCATGCTAAAAAATCAAACAAAGAAACGGATATTCTTCTTGATGACTACAAAGAAGATTTCATTTGGATACGTGATGAATTATTAAAAATAGAACCAGAGTCATCATTATGCCAAGTTTTTGATAAAGAAATTCATCGTCGTGAACAAGAAATAGAGACTAAATTGAAAACGATTAATGAACAAAATAAAATGAAGGCAGAAGACAATATGGCGGTATTAGAAAGGGCAAGAATGAAATACATAAACTTCTGTGAAAACAAAGCTAAAACAAAACCTTACTTTTCAATGTTTGGTAAAGAACGATTTAGAAAAATACATTGGGATAAAGATCGCCAAATCCTTTGGTACTCAAAGAATCAAAGAGATGAAGATGATGATAGACATCCAATAATAATATATAAACCACCAAGATTAGAACATATAAACTTTAATAACGATGAAGAAGTTAGATCGATAATATCATTTTATCAACGAATACAAGATCCATCTCATGTTTGGAAAGATACTCTAAAATACATCGAAAAACAAAAGAAAAATACTAATAACTCAGATCCGGTTTATATGCTTGGAAACTTAATAATGGATATTATTAAACAAGAAGTAAAAACTAATAATCAGAGTTTTAAGAAGCTATTAAAAGAAGAGTCTGAATCAAATGATGAAGAGTAAAATCTATTTTTCATTATTTCCACGTATGAAATCATCAATAACATCTTGATCTATAGACATGCTACATGATTGATATCTACTCAAATAAGCCGATAACATATGCATGTGATAACTTCCACCATAAATAACGATCAGTTTATTCATTCCATAATTGATTTCTTTTTCAATTTCATTCAACATTGGTATGTCATTGAAGATGTCTAGATATAAGTTCTCATCGCAATGATCTAGTAAGAATGGTCGTAAAGAATCTTCGATTTCATAAGCTTCGAACATTACTAAATTAAATCGTTCTATGACATTTAATTCCAGGAACTTATGTCTAAGTTTAATGAACCCATCGATATTATCGTACGACCACTTTTTAATTAGTTTCTCGTAATATTTATCTGATTTATTTGGATTGTAATAACCACAGTCCTTAAGTTCTTGTAGAGTTACTTTGTTTGAAGAAGGGAATTTAAAATCGTCTCCATGCCATAAATTAGGATTTAATGATATCTGAATCCATCTAAACAAAGGATTTCTAAGAGCCATATTTCTATAGTCACATGGAATATAGCTTATATTCTTTGGAATTGGTTCTTTAGCATCGTTAACGATCTTAGCTAATTCTGGATATTTATTTAAAAGCTTAGTTATTTTATCTTTGTTTTGATACCAATAATTCCACTTCCATGGGAACCATTCATCTGGTTGCATGTTGAATTCAACATCATAACACGTATTCTTGTCTTCAAATAATGCGAGTGTATCTATATCTAACTTATGCCAGTCAATTATTTGTGTAGGATGTTCGTCATGATCATTTTCACCATACATAACAACAGTTACACCATCACCATTGGGTTTTCTTATGATATAATGCATTGTATCTTGATGTTTGTCACGAATCTCATCATAAACACCTCTCCATACTTGATAATTAGCTTCGATGAACTCTTTAAATATGGCATGTACACATTCATAATGCATGTGTAATGTATGACAGTATTCTTTTTCGAAGTGAAGAACGTAGTAATTCTTGTAATGTTCATTATTTTCCTTAACTAATTTCACTTCATTAGGTTCATCTTCATTAGCTGCATAATCTATAATGATTGATTTATCATAATCATCTTTACATTTCCACATAACATCACAATATCTACTCCATAATCCATGTTCATCGTTACCATAATAGTTCTTGCCATTGTAAATAAATGACTTCTCAGAATACTCTACCTCATCAGGTTCACAACCAATAAAGTATGGAACTGCTGTATACAAATCACTTCCATCTAATGATATGCTAGTTGTATTCATTTGTATAGCAAACCATTTAGAGAAACAAGCTCCATAACTATGTCCGAGGAAATAGACTTGGCATTCTTTCCAGTTAGGAAATTCACTCTCAAAAGCTTGTTTGAACAAATCATATTCACCATCTAGGTCATAAGTGTCCTCAAAAGCATCTATTTCTTCACTTGTAAACTCATTATCTCTTCCGCGTAAATAGAATCCATATGAATATTCACAGCTCTTACAATATCTCATTATTGTATCAGGAACTGTCTTTCTGAACTTCATTCCATGAGGATTCATACCATGGAAATAGATAATGATGATGTTACTACTTCCATGAATAACGTCGGAAAATCTTGAAACATCACCGCCTCTCATGGTATTTATAGGCATTTCTACTTTGATAACATGACTCTTTTGAAAAATTGGTTCGTAATTGACACCAATCCCTTCTCTGACAGTAGCATTAGGAATATGTTTTTCTATGTCGAAATAGTTATCATGTTCACATGTATACACAAACACATGTTTATGATGTCTGAATTTGTTATATAAACGTGCTGGAATATGGACTTCTGCATCGATATTTTGAACTGCTTCTTCTACACTAACTCTTCTAGAATTCGGTATGTTTAGATTAATAAGTTCTGGGCAATTACAGATCAAACTCATTTTTATGATGCTAAAGTTATGAATACGCTGGAATTATAGTTTTAAAGATTTCGTGTATTGGAGATATCATAGAAAGGGTTTTTTCCGCACATTTAAAGATGCCTTTAATACTTGACAAACGTATTGAATTAATTACCGAGACAGATTCTATGGAACCAATTATTAAGTTTAAGTTTGAAAAATACGAGCTAGAAAAGAATTCTGAAAATGATATGTTTTACGTAAATAGTATTCAGAAATTATTAGATCGATATGATAATACATTAGTATCTATAAAAAATTTCATTCAAACCAACATATTCTATCAGATGCTTTGTTTCATCGATAAATCATTACCAAAATATGGATTCGTTTATTTATTAATCGATGAAGAAATGAAACGCTGTAAAATTGGTAAGACATTCAATTTCGATAAGAGGTACACAAAATCAAAAACAAAATTATTAGATAGATTAGTACCTGTAAAAAACGATAAATCGGTTGAGAATAAACTATTAAACTTCTTTAGGACTCATTACCATATAGTTGATGGTATGAATGAGACTTTTGAATATACTAATATTAGAACAGTTAGATCAGACTTTAATAAGATAGTCGAACAATATAAAATAGATGTAAATTATAAAACATCAACACACTTATCTAACGATCGATTTAGTCAATCACGACAAGGTCTTTGGTGTACATATCAAGTTACTGATTTAATACTTAATTATTATATCGAAGATTGTAAAGAACGTGAAAAAATCAATTCTATGCTAAAGTTAATAAATCTATCAATAAATAAGGATAGTTATCAATTTATTCAGTATGACTCAAAATATAAGACGAATATTATCTATATGAAGTTCCATAAATATACAATTATTGGAAGAGAGGTTGATAAATATGTGAATGGATCAAGATTATATAATTCAATTATAAAGGCTGATAAACGTAGAAAGAAGTATAATTCTTTTCGTTTATTCATGGAGAGAGGTCCAATGCATAAATGGGTTGAACGTTTCAATGAAGAATTCCCAGATTTAATTGCATATCAATTCCTTGAAAATGAGGAAAATAAGTATCTAGAAGGTTATTATGTACATCCGTTACTTATTCATTTTATTGTTGAAGAATTGGATACTAAATATGCATTTGCAATGTCTCAATTAATGTTTAAACTTAATAATCCAAGTCAAGAAATAGATATGACTATAAATTTAAATACAGAACATTTCAGAAGTTTTGCAATGTTAATCAATGCACTTCATAAAATTGAACCTAGATTTAGATTTCAAATGAATATGGTTATATAAAGTAATTGGATAAGTTCTGGACAATTACAGATCAAACTCATTTTTTTATGATGCTAAAGTTATGAGTGAAGAAGAGAACGAGTTCTATATTGAAGAGGAAGAGGAGGAGGAAGAACCAGAAACAAATAATAGTTTCGACATTAATTTAGAAGCATTCTTTCCCTCACATGAAGCCTATGAGAAATATCAAGAAAACATTGAAAAAGATAAGAAATATATAATCGATAATTTTGAAATAGTAAGCTGGAGATTTAATAACCCAGAGTACATTAATAAACTAAATGCCGAAGAGACAGAAAAAATAATAAGAGAAATATTACAATATCGTATTGATGAAGAAGAAATACGATATATGGAAATGAGTCCAGAGGAACGCGAGAAAGATTGTTTGAAAGATGAGCTTTATTGCGATTATTTAATAGAAAAAATAGAACAAAGACTTGCTGAAAAAGCAAGACAGAAAGCGGAGGCTGACAAGGTATTAACTACAGCATTTAATACAATGACATTAATTGGTGAAAGTATGATGCCAAAAGATGATCAGATCGTATTTAGAAACATGCTCAGAGTTTCAAATAAACTAGAGCAACATGGAATGATTCCATCTAATGCAATGATAGTATCTGGTGTATTAGGTTTCTTGGCTATAGAGTATAAGTATAAATATCCAGACGTTTATAAAGAATGGAAAAGGAGCCGTGGCATAAAGGACGAAGAAACTAGTGAAGAATCAACGTCTGAGTAAACGCTATATGGAACCTATTTTTTTAAGATAAAGCATGCCAAGATTACTAGAGGAGCCACATGGACAAAGAAATCCATCTGAAGAGAGAAAGATCAACAAAGAAGCTCAGAAAAGAAGAGAAAAAGAAGAACATGAACGTGGATTGCAGAAACTTAGAGAATTCGCAGAAATAATGTCTCATGCTCCGTAAGTTATGATCTCGAATGAGAATTCATTTCCATAGAAATTCTATCAAGTGAATCCTGTTTATTATGCGAATATATCTACGCTAAATCAATTACTCACTCGTTATCATATTGAAGAAAGTTATGAAGAAACAGGTGAGGAACCAAATTTCGACGAAATATTATCATCATGAATAATAAGCGAAAACCAATTTATTTTTCAATAGGTTCCGCGGGCACGTATACATTCAAAATATTGATGTTTTTATGTAAATCTACATTTATCTAATACATTAAACAAAGAAAATATGATAATTATGTAACTTGAGTTAATTAAACATCACTTCAAAGCAGAAATTATCAGATATTGATATCTATTTTTGCGTTATAATAAATGAATCAAAGCATGACTCAATCGATTCAATACTTGCAAAATCAGATCGTTAATTTAAAGCGTGAGATCAATGCAGCTGTAGCTCAGATTAGTCAATGTAATGAAATAAGAATGGCTATGCCAAAGATAATTCAAACAGATAAAACGCATAGTGCATTAATCGCATATTTAATGAAAAAGATTAAGAAACTATGCGAAATTAAAGCATGGCTTAAACGTCTTGAAGAACTAATTAAAGAACAAGGAGGCAGCATAGAAGAACTGCTTGAATTGATAAAGACCTTTTATGATATAGAAAATGAAACACTTATTAAGAACGTTATTAATAATCTAATTCAAACTCAAGACATAACTGTTGTAAACGAAAATGGAGACGTAGTTACTCATATAAATAATGAAGGAGATATAGTAACCAATCATATTATAATCGGTGGAGAAGGTGGTGCACAACTCTCTGAAGGAACTATTCATATTGGAGGAGACGACCCAAAAGATATAAATGTTCTTCAAACTGATGAAGAACATGGTTTCGCATCGAATTCCCTAACACTTGTAGATGGAACACAAACGGTTACATTCTTTATTAACGAAAAGGGAGATGTAGAGGTGCTTGATGAACAAGGTAAACCTGTTACTATTACTAATTTAGTTCAGGCAACGGGTTTAATTTCTCCAGTGAAAGTTTATGAGAAAGTAGATTCGGAAGGTCATCCAATAAATAAACTTTCTAATGTCGATGTTTCAAAGGTATCTACAACAGAAGCAGATAGACCAACAATATCTGGTAACAATAAATATGTTTGGGACTTTAATGGAAATAGCTCAGCACCATTTCCAACAGAAATAAGAACTAGCGAATTAACAATGAAATCACCAAATCCATCTAATTCTATTACTGCTATTGGAATTAGACATGAAGGAGATAGTAAACCATATCTTGCTACTGATGGATATGTTAATTCTCAAATATCAGATGTATCTGAACAAATAACAAACTTAGACAACAGAGTTACTAACATTGAAGGTGATATTACTGATATTAAAGGTGATGTTATTAACTTAGACAACAGAGTTACTAATATTGAAGGTGATATTACTGATATTAAAGGTGATGTTATTAACTTAGACAACAGAGTTACTAATATTGAAGGTGATATTACTGATATTAAAGGTGATGTTATTAACTTAGACAACAGAGTTACTAATATTGAAAATAATAT